>Ga0308156_1000447_pt1 | contig 85891 bp, 75 predicted proteins | sample PhyAR2_FD_201041 | JGI IMG/M metagenome (GOLD analysis project Ga0308156, IMG submission 201041) | Phyllosphere microbial communities from UC Gill Tract Community Farm, Albany, California, United States - DLSL A.R2 | ecosystem: Host-associated > Plants > Phyllosphere > Unclassified | place: USA... | reverse complement strand
CCGAGCGTGAAGTCGCCCTGCTCGTAGACCGCGTCGGACAGGGTGGCGACGACCGCCGACGACCGCGGCGCGGTGCCGATGGTGAAGGCGAGCTGCCACTCCTTGCGGGGTTCCTCGACCTCGTCGAGCCGGGCGATGCGCGACTCCATCTGCCGGACCTTCTGCGCCTGCTTCTCGCTCGACTCGCTGGCGGCCTTGCGACGGATCTTGTCGTTGTCGGGGGCCTTCTTCATGGCGTTGCGGACGCCCTGGCTCGACCACTCGCGCTGCGTCCGGGCGCGGGAGACCAGGTCGGCCTTCGTGGCGGCGTAGTCGTCGTACGCGTCGCGCTTGTGCTGCCGGGCGATCTCGCGTTCCTCGAGGAACGCCTCGTAGCCGCCGCCGAACAGCCGGTGCGAGGACTGGGCGAGGTCGAGTTCGAGGACCGCCGTGACCGACCGGGCGAGGAACTCACGGTCGTGGCTGACCAGGACGGCTCCGCCCCGGAGCCCGTGGACGAACTGCTCGAGGCGGTCGAGCCCGTCGAGGTCGAGGTCGTTCGTCGGCTCGTCGAGCAGGACCACGTCGAACCGTGAGAGCAGCAGCGCGGCCAGCCCCACGCGGGCGGCCTGCCCGCCGGACAGCGCGGTCATCTCCGAGTCCGGGCCGACGCCGGCGCCCTCCGCCGTGACGTCGAGCCCCAGTTCGCCGAGCACCACGGGCAGCCGCTCGTCGAGGTCGGCTGCACCCGAGGCCAGCCACCGCTCGAGCGCGGTGGAGTACCGGTCGGCCGCGGCGTCGCCGGCGTCAGGCGCGCCGAGCGCCTCGGCCGCGAGGTCCATGTCCGCCGTCGCCTCCGCGCAGCCCGTCCGGCGGGCCACGTACGCCGCGACGGTCTCGCCCGCAACCCGCTCGTGCTCCTGCGGGAGCCAGCCGACGAAGGCGTCCGGCGGGTTCGTCGACACCGTGCCGGCGAGCGGTTCGTCGACGCCGGCGAGCAGGCGGAGCAGCGTCGACTTCCCGGCGCCGTTCACCCCGACCAGGCCGATCACGTCACCGGGGGCCACCGTGAGGTCGAGGCCCTCGAAGAGCGTGCGTGCGGCGTACCCACCGGCGAGGTCCTTGGCGACGAGCGTGGCGGTCATCCGGCAATCGTCCCACGGGTCGGCCGGGAGGCCCGGTGCCGGCCCGTCCCACGCCTGACGTCCGGCGCGGCGTCCGTCCACCGTGCCTCGGCATCATGGGGACGTGCCGACCCTCATCGTGACCCCCCACCCCGACCCAGACTCGCTGACGCTCGCCGTGGCTCGGCGCCTCCGTGATGCCCTCGCCGCGGCCGGCCCGGTCGAGCTCGCCGACCTCGCCGCCGAGGGCTTCGACCCGCGCTCCACCGCCGCGGACCGGCACACGTACCGGACCGGGGAGGACCCCGCGCCCGACGTGGCGGCGGAGCAGGCACGGCTCGACCGGGCGGACCACCTCGTGCTCGTGTTCCCGGTGTGGTGGTGGTCCGTCCCGGCGCTGCTCAAGGGGTGGCTCGACCGGGTGTTCGCCAACGGGTGGGCGTTCGGGGTCGGGGGCGACGGGCGGATCGAGCGCCGGCTCGGCCGACTCACGGTGCACCTCGTCCCGATCGCCGGCGACGACGCCGGGGTGTACGACCGGCACGGGTACGCCGAGGCGCTCCGGACGCAGCTCGAGCACGGTGTCGTCGACTACTGCGGCGCGGTCCGTGGTGCCACCGCGTTCGTGCACGAGTCCGAGCACGAGGATCCAGACGTGCGCGAGCGTGCCGTCGCGTCCGCGGTCGACGCCGTCGTGGCGGCGGTCGGCGGGTGACCGTGCTCCGCGCGGTCGTCTTCGACCTCGACGGGACGCTGTTCGACCACGCCGGGGCGTCGGTGACGGCGGTCGAACGCTTCTTCGCCGGCCTCGGTGTCGCCGCGTCCGACGCGGTGGTCGCGGCCTGGGGCGACGCGGAGCGCCGTCACCTCGACCGGTGGCGACGGGGTGAGATCGACTTCGCCGACCAACGCCGGGCACGTCTGGCCGAGGTGCTGCCGCTCGCCGGGCTGGCACCCCCGCGCGACGCCGACGCCGCGGACGCGCTCTTCGGCCGGTACCTCTCGGAGTACCGATCGGTCTGGCGGCTGTTCGACGGGAGCGTGGAGCTGGTCGAGGCGATCCGGGCGACCGCCCTCCGCGTCGGCATGCTGACCAACGGGACCGAGGAACAGCAACGCGACAAGCTGGTGGTCACCGGACTCGATCGGCACCTCGACGTCGTGTGCAGCTCGGAGTGGATCGGGGCTGCCAAACCGGACCCGGCGGCCTTCGCGGCGGTGGCCGCAGCGCTCGGGGTCCAGGTGGCGGAGTGTCTCCTGGTCGGTGACGACCCGGAGGTGGACGTCGCGGGCGCACGCGCTGCCGGCATGCCGGCAGTCCTCGTCGAACCGGCTCGCGACGGTGCCGCCGGTGTCCGGGCGGCGGTGTGGTCCGCGATCAGGGCGTCGGACGGTGCGGGCACGCAGTCCGCCGTAGCGTGGTCGGATGCGTCACCTGCTGCGACTCGACGACTGGACCCCTGACGACGCCGACGCCGTGTTCTCACTCGCTCGCGCCTACCAGGACGGGAACGGTCCCGCTCTGGGCGGAGCCGCCGCGATGTTCTTCCCGCCGGCGAGCCTGCGGACGAGGGCGTCGTTCGAGCGCGGCGCCTCGCTCGCGGGGATGCAGCCGATCGTCTTCCCGCCGGAGTCGCTCGATAAGGACGAGGCGCTCGGGGACGTCGCCGAGTACCTCGCCCAGTTCGTCGACGTCCTCGTGGTCCGGCACCCGGACCTCGGCGTGCTGGACGCGCTCGCTGCTGCCGGTGCCCTCCCCGTGATCAACGCGATGACGAGCGAGAACCACCCGTGCGAGGTCCTCGCGGACGTGTGGGCGCTGTCGCAGGACACCGACGTCGCCACGATGCGTGTGCGGTTCGTGGGAGCCGACGGCAACATCGCGCGCGCGTGGGCGGAAGCGTCGCGGCTGTTCGGGTTCGACCTGGTGCAGAGCTGCCCAGCCGGCCTGGCGACGCCCGGGACCACGTGGACGGACGACCTCTCGGCGGCGATCGTCGACGCGGACGTCGTCGTCACGGACGGGCCCGGACGCCACGCAGCCGCGCTCAGCCCGTACCGGATCACGGCAGACGTGCTGTCACGCGCACCGTCCCACGTCCGGTTCGCTCCGTGTCCGCCGTTCGTGCGCGGCCGCGAGCTCAGCGCCGATGCCCTCACCAGCCGCGCGTTCGTCGGACACGGTGCGAAGCGTGCGCTCCTCCCGGTGCAGCAGGCGGTCGTGGCGCACTGCCTCGGCTGAGCACGCGCCCGTTCCTTCCCGGAACGGTTGCTGTACCAGGGAGGAACGGGCGCAGCCTGGTCGGATCGAACGACCGGGTACGCCCGGAACGACCGGGGACGCCCGGAAGCGCCACCCCGAACGCGCCGCCTACCCCTCGGGGACCGCCACGACACGGTTCTGGTACGCCCAGACCACGGCCTGCAGGCGCGACCGGACCCCGAGCTTCGGGAGCATCCGCGCCAGGTGGGACTTCACCGTGGACACCTCGACGACGAGCTCCGCCGCGATCTCCTCGTTCGACATCCCCTGCGCCAGGAGCAGCAGCACGTCCCGCTCGCGCGCGGTCAGCACCTCCGAGGCCCGGTCGCCCGTGACCGGCTGCAGGCTCCGCCGCGACACGAACTCCCGCAGCACCCGCCGGGTGAGCGTCTGGTCGATCGTGCCGTTGCCGGCGGCGACCTGCCGCACGGCGTCGACGATCACGTCGGGCTCGGCGTCCTTGAGCAGGAACCCGGACGCCCCCGCCTCGAGCGCCCCGAACACGAGGTCGTCGAGGTCGAACGTCGTCAGCACCAGCACCGGCACGGCGGGGTCGGCGTCGGGCGCGCAGAGCTCCCGGGCGACCTCGATGCCGTTCCGCACCGGCATCCGGATGTCGAGCACCGCCACGTCCGGCCGGGTGCTCCGCGCCAGCGCGAGGGCCTCGCCGCCGTCCGCCGCGACACCGACGACCTCGACGTCGGGCTCCGCCGCGAGCAGGGCGGACACCCCCGCCCGCACCAGCGGCTGGTCGTCCGCCACCAGGACCCGGATCACCGCGTCACCTCCGCCGACTCACGTCCGAGTCCCAGGGTCACCGACCAGCCTCCCGTCTCCGTCGGACCGGTCAGGAGGCGCGCCCCCACCAGGTCCGCACGCTCGCGCATGCCCCGCAGTCCGTTGCCACCCGCTGCCGTGCTCCCCGACGCCGGTGCGGCGGGCACCCCGTTCTCGACGTGGAGCGTCAGCAGGCCCGCGCCGCGGTCGTCGACGGTCACCGTGACGACGGCGCCCGGGGCGTGCAGGGCGGCGTTCGCCAGGGCCTCCTGGACCGTCCGGTAGGCGGCGAGCTGCGCGAGCGGGCCCACCCCGTTCGCCAGGTCGTGGTCGCCGGGCAGGACCTCGAGGCGCACCTCCGACCGGTACCGGGCCCGCTCGACCAGGTCGACGATCCCGGCGACGGTCTCCACGGCCCGTTCGGCCGGGGCGTCGTCGCGGAGCAGACCGACCAGGCGGCGGAGGTCCTCGAGCACCGCGGTGCTCTGCTCCCGCACCTGGCGGACGCCCTCGTGTGCGGCGACCGGGTCGGTGTCGATCTGCCGGTCGATGACCGCCGACATGAGCGCGATGCCGGACAGGTGGTGCGCGGCGATGTCGTGCAGCTCACGCGCCATCGCGGTCCGTTCGCGCGAGACCGCGGCGTCGACGCGGGCGTCCTGCTCGCGGACGGCGGCCGAGGCCTCGGCGGCACGGGCCGCGACCTCGCCCTCCCGAGCCGCCCGGACCTCGCGCCGGGACCGGACGACCAGGGCGACGACGAGGGGGAGCCCCACGGCACCGATCGCCTGCGTGACGCCCTGCGGGACCGCGTCGACGAGCGCTGCGGCGAGCGGCCGCCCGCTCAGTGCGCCGGTCAGCTGGATCCAGTTGCCCGCGGTGCCCGCCGCCACGAGGGCCGCCGCCCCGGCCAGCGCCGGCCAGAGCGCGACGAGGGGGACCCGGAGGGCGGCGAGCACCACGGCGACGACGACCGGGAGCGCCGTGAGGCCGAACAGGTCGCCACCACCGGGGGTGACGAGCGCCACGACCACCGGGACGGCGGCCACCGCGAGCAGCACCGTCCGTGGTGCCCGGCGCGCGGCGAGCAGTGCCGCAGACTGCGCGAGGAGGCCGAGTGCGAGGACCGTCCACGCCTGCCCGCCGACCGAGGGGGCCGCGAGCGGACGTCCGACGGAGTCCGGGTCGACGACGTCGAGCCAGGGCAGCCCGAGCAGCAGCCCGAGGGAGACGACGGCGGTGGCGACGGCGACCAGGACGTCGGTCCGCCGTGCGCGGCGGCCGCCGCCGGCACGTGCGCCACGTGCGTCGACTGCGGCGGCGGCTCGGGCCTCAGCGGGTGCCATCGTTCGATCCTACGAGGCGGGCGGAGGTCGACGTCGGGAGGCGGTCCGTGCCTCCCGGCCGGCGGTCGTACCCGAGCCGACCACGGGTGGCGACCAACAGGACCGCGGCGGCCACCGTCGAGACGATCGTGAGCCCCTGCATCATCGTGCCCGCGGTCATCCCCGGGTACATGTCCGCCCAGAGGGTCGAGATGGTGTTGTTCACGCCGACGTGCAGCAGGAGCGCGACCGGCAGGCTCTCACCGGTCCGGTTGAAGACCCAGGTCATCACGACGTTGAAGGTGATCGTGAAGAGCGCGAAGACGACCGGCTCCGACCAGTGCGCGTCCGGCCACCCGCCCCAGTCGGACAGGTACAGCGGCATGTGCCACAGCGCCCACAGCGGGCCGAGCACCGCAGCGGCGCCGAGCGGGCCGAAGCGGTCCTGCAGCCGGGGGAGGGCGAAGTCACGCCAGCCGGGCTCCTCCGACAGACCGGTGGTGAACAGCTGCACCACGAGTCCCGGCACGAGGGCGAGCAGGGCGAGGGCGGTCGGCGCCTGGACGTTCCCGCCCGCGAAGGGCAGACCCGTCAGGACGATGAGGGCCGGGACGCCGACCAGGGCCAGCGCGTACCAGTACCAGGCGACCCGCCAGCGCCAGAGCCGCCCGACCCACCGCCGCAGTCCCGGCCGACCGTCGGCGATCGCCGTCACGACGAAGGCACCGCCGAGCGGGCCGAGGAGCGCCCCGGGCAGGACGCCGGTGAACTGCGCCGAGCCGAGGAACTCCGGGAACTGCAGGTCCCAGATCCCGAGGCCGTGCGGGCTGAGGATGTACGGCACCCAGGCGAGCCAGCTGAGGCCGAGCGCCAGGGTGGCGAAGGAGGCGAGCGGGTGCCGGGAGACCAGGCCCGTGACCCCCGTCCGCTCGGGTGCGACGGTGCCGGCACCGGGCCGGACTTCGGTGGTGTTCGTCATGCCGTCCACGCTAGGAACGGGCGTGCTCCGGGACGACCGGCGGAGGGACGCACCCCCGGGATCTCCACCGAAGGATGCAGGCCGGACCGTGACCGCCGGACGTGCGTACCGTCGGGAGCATGACCACCACCGTCCTCGTCGCCGGCGCAACCGGCGACCTCGGTGCGCGCATCGTCCGCGCGCTCCTCGACCACGACCCCGACGTGCGCGTCCGGGTGCTCACCCGCTCCGCGACCTCGGCCGCCGCGACCCGCCTGGCGGCGGAGTCCGACCGGATCGCCGTCGCCGCGGCCGCGTACGACGACCACGACGCCCTCGTCGCGGCACTCGCCGGGGTCGACGTCGTCGTGTCCGCCGTGAGCGGCACCCGCGGGGTGATCGTCGACGCGCAGACCGCCCTGCTCCGGGCGGCGGTCGACGCCGGGGTGCCCCGGTTCGTCCCGTCGGACTACTCCGCCGACTACCGGTCGATCACCCCCGGCTCCAACCGCAACTTCGAGCTCCGCCGCGAGTTCGCCGCGACCGTCGACGCCGCACCCGTCCGGGCCACCTCCGTGCTGAACGGCGCCTTCACCGACATGCTCACCGGCCAGGCGCCGATGATCCTGTTCGACCGTCGGCGGGTGCTCTACTGGTCCTCCGCCGACCAGGTGCTCGACTTCACCACCAAGGACGACACCGCACGGGTGACGGCGCTCGCCGCCCTCGACCCGGACGCGCCGCGCGTGGTCGAGGTCGCCGGGGACCGGGTGACCGCCTCGAGCGTCGCGGACACCCTGTCGCAGCTGACCGGCACCCGCTTCCGCACCCAGTGGGCCGGCACCGCGGGCACGCTCTCCGGCATGGCGCGCGTCGGCCGACGCCTGTCGAGCGCCGGGGACGACGAACCGTTCCCCGCCTGGCAGGGGATGCAGTACTTCGTCAGCATGTTCAGCGGCGAGGCCGAGCTGCACCACGTGGCGAACGACCGGTACGGCCCGCACCGGTGGACCACGGTCCGGGACGTCCTCGCGGCACACCTCGCCGTGCCGGCCTCCGCCTAGGCTCGGGGACCGTGTTCGAACTCCACCACCTCACCGCGCAGGAACTCTGGGACTGGGTGCGACGGGGGGACGCGACCGCACTCGAGGTGACCGAGCACTACCTCGCGCGCATCGAGCGGCTCGACCCGGCGCTCGGGGCGTTCGTCACGGTCACCGCCGACGCCGCACGTGCGCGGGCGGGACGGCTCGGGTCGCTCGTCCCGACCTCCCGCCCGCTGTGGGGGCTGCCGACGGCGGACAAGGACCTGTACGACCGCGCCGGCGTCCCGACCCGGCACGGCTCAACGGCGCTGCCGGTCACCCCGGCGACCGCGGACCACCCGCTGGTGACGGCGCTCGCCGCAGCGGGCACGGTGAGCCTCGGCAAGACGACCTCGCCGGAGTTCGGCATGTCGTCGTCGTCGGAGACCCGCTTCGGCACGACGCGCAACCCGTACGACACGACGCGGGCTCCGGGTGGGTCGTCGAGCGGCACCGCCGTCGCCGTCGCGGCGGGACTGCTGCCGGCCGCGGTGGGGACCGACGGCGGCGGATCGGTCCGGATCCCCGCCGCGGCCACCGGGCTCGTCGGGCTCAAGCCGAGCCGGGGGCGGGTGCCGTCGATGCCCGGTCGGTCCGGGGTCGGCGGGCTGAGCGTCGCGGGACCGATCACCCGGAACGTCGCCGACGCCGGGATGCTCCTCGACGCCCTCGTCGCGCCGACCGGGCTGCCGGAGCCGTCGCCGTACGCACTGGTCACGCCGGAGGTCGGCGACGGGCCGTTCAGTGCCGCGGCGGTCCGCGGCGAGGGGCGCTTCGTCGTCGGGCTGCTCGACGGGTCCCCGTGGGACGACGCCGTCGACGTCGTGGTCGACCCCGCTGCCCGGTCGGCGGTCGCGACGGCGGTCCGGGTCCTCGGCGAGGTGGGGCACGGCGTCGAGGACGTCGCGATGCCCCGGCTGCCCTACGCCGACGCGTTCCGGGTGGCGTGGGAGTCGAGCGCGGCGGGACTGCCCCGCGTGCCGGGCCTCGACCGGCAGCAGCTCACCCCGCTCGTGGCGTGGCTGGTCGCGCGCGCGGGACAGCTGACCGCGACGCGGGTCCTCGACGCGATGGCCACGCTCGACGCGTTCTCGGCCGGACTCGTCCGTGCGTTCGACCCGTTCGACGCCGTGCTCACGCCGACCCTCGCACTGACGCCCCGACCGCTCGGGTGGTACGGCGACGACCCGGAGGAGGACTTCCGCCGCCAGTGCGCGTACTCGCCGTGGACCTCGATGGCGAACGTGTCGGGGCTGCCCGCGATCACGCTGCCCGTCGGCGTCACCGACGAGGGGCACCCGGACGGTGCCGGTCTCCCCATGGGCGTGCAGCTGATCGGGCGGCCGGGCGGGGAGCGCGTCCTGCTCGCGATCGGCGCCCAGCTCGAACGACGCCTGCGCTGGCAGCGGCGGCACCCGCCGCAGTGGTGACGCGCGGCGGTCGGCCCGGCGCCCCGCTACGGCAGGGTCGGTGCCGCCGCCACGAGCGCCCGGGTCACCGGGTGCTGCGGTGCGTCGAGCAGCGACACCGGTCCCTGCTCCACCACGCGCCCGTCGGACAGCACGACGACCGTGTCGCAGAGCCGCTGCACCACGCCGATGTCGTGCGACACGAGCACGAGCGTCAACCCGAGGTCGTCGGCGAGCGAGCGGAACAGCTCGATCACGCGGGCGCGGACGACCACGTCGAGGGCGCTCATCGGCTCGTCCCCGAAGAGGATCCGCGGTCCGTGCACCACCGCACGGGCGATCGCGATCCGCTGGCGCTGCCCGCCGGAGAACTCGTGCGGGTACCGGTCGGCGGCGTCGGCGGGCAGGTCGACCCGCTCGAGCACGGCGCGGACCAGGTCGGCGTGCACGCCCGGCACGCGCAGCGCCCGGAGCGGCTCGGCGACGATCGACCCGATGCGCATCCGCGGGTCGAGTGACGCGTAGGGGTCCTGGAACACCACCCCGGTCTCGCGACGGAACCAGCGCATGGCGGCCGCGGACCCGGAGGCGACCACCGGACGACCGCCCGCCGTCACGGAGCCCGCGGTGGGGGCCTCCAGACCGGCGAGCAGCCGCACCAGGGTCGACTTGCCCGACCCGGACTCGCCGACGATGCCCAGCCGCGCGCCGGCGGCGACCGTCAGGTCGACCCCGTCGACGGCGGTGCGCACCGGACCCGGTTCGAACGGTCCCCGCCGCGGCAGGCGGTAGGTGCGGTGGAGGCCGCTGGCGTGCAGCGCGTCGGTCATGTGGACCCTCCGGTCAGGCGTGCGGTGGCGCGGGCGGCGTCGACGAGGGCCGTGGTCGCCGGGTGCTGCGGTGCGTCGAGGAGCGTGCGGACCGAGCCCTGCTCGACGACCCGGCCGTGGTCGAGCACGACGGCCGTGTCGGCGATCCGCGCGAGCACCGCCAGGTCGTGCGTCACGAAGAGCATGCCCGTGCCGCGGTCGGTCGACAGGCGCTCGAACAGCTCGAGGATCCGAGCCTCCGTCGTCACGTCGAGGGCGGTCGTCGGCTCGTCGGCCACCAGGTAGGCGGGGGAGCCCGCCATCGCCATCGCGATGCAGATGCGCTGTCGCTGTCCGCCGGACAGCTGGTGCGGGTACTGCCGGAGGAGCGACGCCGGGTCGGGCAGGCCGACGGCGTCCGCGAGCGCGACCGCGGCGGTGGCGGCCGCGCGCCGGTCCAGCCCGCGGTGCAGCCGGAGCGGTTCGGCGACCTGCGCGCCGACGCGCCGCAGCGGGTCGAGTGCCGTGCCCGGCTCCTGGAACACCATGCCGATCCCGGAACCGCGGTGCCGCGCGCGCTCGCGGTCCCGGAGGCCGACGAGCTCGGTGCCGTCGAGCCGGATGCTGCCGGTCACCTCGGCACCCGTCGGCTCGAGCCCCATCAGGGCGAGCGAGGTCATGGACTTGCCGGACCCGGAGGCACCGATGACCCCGACGCGTCGGCCGGGAGGCACGGTGAACGTCACGTCGTCGAGCACCGTCCGCCCCGCGATGCGCACCGTCAGGCCGCGCACCTCGAGTCCGTCGCGTGCGGTCCGCTGGTCGGTCGTCCCGCTCATGCCGTCACCCCCGGGGTCGTGGTCGCCGGGTCGTCGGCGTCCGGAGCACGGTCGCCGCCGGGTCCCGGCGTGCCGGCCGTGCGGTCCGTCGCGGCCGTGCCGCGGGCGGCGCGGTCACCGGTGGTGAGCCGCGGGTCGGTCGCGTCGCGCACCGCGTCGCCGAGCAGCGAGAGCGCCGCGACGACCAGGGCGATCGCCGCTCCGGGCCACGTGGCGCTCCACGGGTGCACGCCGATGTACGTCTGCAGGTCGGCGAGCAGGTTCCCCCACGACGCGGTGTCCGACCCGGCGCCGTACCCGAGGTACGACAGACCGGCCTCGGCGAGGACCGCGGTCGCCATCGCGAGCGAGAGCTGCACGGTGAACAGTGGCGCGGCGTTCGGCACGAGGTGCCGGGTGAGCACACCGAGCGGCCCGACGCCGGAGGCGCGGGCGGCCACCACGTAGTCGCTCCGTGCGATGCGGCGGATCTCGCCGCGGGCGACCCGGGCGATCGTGACGCCGAAGGACAGACCGACGCTGACGACCACGATGCCGAGCGACCCGCCGAACACCGCCGTGAGGAGCATCGCGGTGAGCAGTGTCGGGAACGCGACGAGGATGTCGAGGAGCACGGCGGTGCCCTCGCGGACCCACCGGGTGGTGAGCGACCCGACCGCCGTGAGCACGATGCCGACGACGCTCGCGACGACCCCGGAGCCGGCCGCGACGAGCACGGTCGTCCGGGTGCCGGCGAGCAGGTAGCTGGCGATGTCGCGGCCCGAGGCGTCCGTGCCGAACCAGTGCGCGGGGCCCGGCGGGGCCCACTGCCGGAACGGGTCGGCGCGGAACGGGTCCTGCGGCGTCCAGACGAGCGAGACGAGGGCGAGCACGACGAGGAGCCCGAGCACCACGACGGCGAAGCACCCGGTCGGCCGGGTGAGCAGGCGGCGGATCACTCGCCCACCTCCCGTTGGCGCGGGTCGAGTGCCCGGTGGACGACGTCGACGGCGAACCCGACGAGCAGCACCAGCCCGGTGAGCACGAGGAGCTCCGACTGCACCTTCGTGACGTCACGGCGCCCCACGTCGGTCACGAGCATGCGGCCGACCCCGGGGAGCGAGAACAGCTGCTCGACGACGACGGCCCCGACGAGGAGCCCGGCGATCTGCACGCCGAGCACGGCCAGCACGGTGAGCGCCACCGACGGCAGGCCGTGCCGGAGCAGCGCCTGCGTGCGGGTCAGGCCGACGGCGGCGGCGGTGCGGACGTGGTCGGCGTCGAGCACGGACAGCGTGGCCGAACGGGTGAAGCGCAGGATGACCGCGCCCTCGACGGCGCCGATCGTCAGCGCCGGCAGCACGAGCGAGGAGAACGCCCGTGCGGGTTCGCCCCAGCCGTCGAGCGGGAAGCCCTGCGTCGGCAGCCAGTGCAGCGTGACCGCGAACAGCGCGATGAGCAGCATCCCTGCCCAGACGACGGGCACCGCGGCGACGGCCTGGGCGAGGAAGCCGATCACGGCACCGCCGGCCCGGCGCCGGAGCACGGCGGCGAGCACCCCGAGCGGCACACCGACGAGGAGTGCCGCGACGAGGGACATGCCGGCGAGCGGCAGGGTCACGGCGAGCTTCTCGGCGATCTCCGGACCGACGGCACCGTTCGTCACGAGGGACCGGCCGAGGTCGCCCCGCAGGACCCCCGTGATCCAGTCGAGGTACTGCACGACGACCGGGCGGTCGAGGCCGAGCTGCTGCCGGAGCTGCTCGACCTGGGCGGGCGTCGACTGGGTGCCGGCGACGACCTGTGCGACGTCGCCGGGCAGGACGCGCAGTGTCGCGAACACGATGATGCTCGCGACGAGCAGGCCGACGACGAGCAGGAGCAGTCGCCCGACGAGGAACCGGGTCACGACCCCGATGCTACGGGGACCGCAGCCCCGTCACGTGGCGCCGGGCTCACCCGAGGGCCAGCTTCGACAGGTCGAGCCGCGAGTTGCCGCCGTCGACCGGGAACCCGGTGACGCCCTTCCGGACCGCGGTGATCTCCGTGGCGGTGTACAGCCACTCGCCGGCGGCGTCCTCGCTGACGATCCGGGCGGCCTTGCGGAGCGCCTCGACCTTCTCGGTCTCGGAGGTCGTGGCGATCGACCGGGCGTAGAGCGCCTGCACCTCGGCGTTGTCGTACCCGAAGTAGTAGTCCGGGTTCGCCCAGTTGCCGAAGTCCCGCGCCTCGACGTGGTCGACCATCGACAGCTGGAAGTCCTTCTTCGTGAACACCTGGTCGAGCCACGTCGTGAAGTCCACGCGCTGCACCTTCAGCGTGATGCCGACGTCGGCGAGCTGGGACTTCAGGACGTCACCGATCGTCGCCGGGTAGACGTTGGCGTAGGTCAGCGTGAGGTCCAGGTCGGACTTCCCCGCGGCGGCGAGGAGCTGCTTCGCGCTGTCCGGGTCGTACGCGTCGACGTCGGTCAGGTCCTCGTACCCGGGGTCGAGCTCGGGGATCGGACCGCCCTGCTCCACGCCCGTGCCGCCGATCGCCTTGATCAGGGCCTTCGGGTCGATGGCCTGCCGGATCGCCCGGCGGACGCGCTCGTCCGTGAACGGCGCCTGGGCGTCGTTGAACGCGAGCGTGTACTTGTCGGTGGTCTTGCCGCGGTGCAGCGTCACGTCCTGGTTGCCCTGCAGCTGGCTCTGCAGCGTGCCGTCGACGGGGTTGAGCACGTCGAGGTCGCCGTTCGCCATCGCGTTGACGGCCGTCGAGGGGTCGGTGATGTAGCGGAAGACGATCTTCCCGACCTTCGGCGCGGTGCCCCAGTAGTCGTCGTTGCGGCTGAAGGTGAGCGAGTCGCCCTGCTTCCACGACGACACCTCGAACGGCCCGGTGCCGTTCGCGCTGTCGGACAGGTCGTTCGTCGCGGCCTGCTCGAGCACGAGCCCGGCGCGGCCGGTCAGGTTCCAGAGCAGGTCGGAGTCGGGCTCCGCCAGGCGCAGCACGACGACGCCGTCGGACGGCGAGGTGATCGAGGTGACGCGGGCGAGCTTCGCGGAGTCGACGTACGAGTCGTCGTCCTTGACCTGCTGCAGGGACCACACGACGTCGGCGGCGGTGACGGGCTTGCCGTCCTGGAAGGTCGTGCCCTTCCGCAGCGTGAACGTGTAGGTCTTGCCGTCCGACGAGACCTCGTGCGCCGAGGCGAGCACGTCGCGGACGTCCCCGTCGGCGGTCCGGCCGACCAGGCCCTGGTACACGTTGTCGATCAGCACCTGGTCGAGCGCGGCGCCGGACTGCGTGCGGATGTCGAGGCTGGTCGGCTCGAGCACGAGCCCGACGCGGACGGTGGCGTCGGCACCGCCGCGGTCGTCGGAGGAGCCGGAGCAGGCGGTGAGCGTCAGGGCGGACACGACCGCGAGTGCCGTGGCGGCCAGCGCGAGCCGTGCCGAGCGGGCGTTCCGGCGGGTGCCGGCTCCGGTTCGGCTTCCGGCGCGGACTCCCGATCGGGCTCCGGTGCGGGCTCCGGTGCGGGGGAGGAGCGGACTCATGGGGTGTGGGTTCCTTCCGGGCGCGTGCCGTCGACGGTCGTCGCGTCGCGCTCGCACGAGGTTACCGGCGCTCGGAGGGGTCCGGCGACGGTTCTTCGACGGGGTGCAACAACGCACCGTGCCGGAACAGTCCGTGCTGCTCGCCCCACGCCCGGATCGCCGTCGCCAGTTCGAGGGGTGCCTGGTTCTGCACCGCGTGCCGGGCGGTCACGGTGACGACCTCGGCGTCGGGCAGCCGCTCCCGGAACCCGGCGTGCAGCTTCGGGGAGACGTAGCCGCGGTCGCCCCGCACGAGCAGCAGCGGCACGTCCAGCGACTCGAGGTCCGGCCAGGCGTCCGCGAACCGTCCGACCGACGAGGTCCGTCCCGCGGGCAGGTGCGGGAAGTGGTGCCGCCGCACGAGCCGACCGTCCTCGCCGAGCCGGGTGGTGTGCCGTGCCTCGCGGAGGAGCACCCCGCGGTCGTCGCCGACGCGGGCCTCGACGGCGCGGTCGACGACCTCCTCGAGCGAGTCGAAGGCGGGCTCGTCCTCGAGCGCACGCGCGATGCGGTCCACCGCACGCTGCGCGAAGTCGGGCGACATGTCGACGAGCACGAGGCCCGTCACGCGCTCGGGTGCGGTCGCCGCGAGCCGCGCCGCGAGGATCGCGCCGAGCGAGTGTCCGACGACGACCCCCGGTCGGACGCCGAGGGCGTCCAGGGCGGCGAGCACCTGCGGTGCCGTCGCGGCCGCGCCGTAGTCGGCGTCGTCGCGCCACGACGACCGTCCGTGCCCGGGCAGGTCGAGGGCGACCGCCGGCTCACCGACCGCGATCGCGGTCTGGTCGAAGCTGTGCGCGTCGATGCCGAGCCCGTGCAGGTAGGTGATCCGCGCCTCCCGGCCGTCGGCGGTGTCCCACCGGATCGCCGCGGTCTCGCGTCCGTCGTCGGTCCGGACCACCTGCCTGGAGGCGCGCAGCGGCTCCGTCACGCCGCTCGCCGCTGCGAGCGCGGCCAGGTCCGCGAATTCGTCGTCGGGTTCGTGCACGGGTCCGATCCTCGCACCTGCGGGTCGGTACCCCGTCCACCCTGGAAGGGTTAGGTGAGGCATGCCATACTCGTCACCGTGGCAGCCCGGTACCGCGTCTTCTCCGTCCGCGTGGCAGCCGTGTCCGCCCTCACCCCCTCGTTCGTCCGGGTGACCCTGACCGGTGACGCGCTCGCGGACTTCTCCGCGGTGGGGCTCGACCAGCGCATCAAGCTCGTCCTGCCGATCCCCGGCCACGGCTTCACCGACCTGCCCGACGGCGACGACTGGTACGGCGCGTGGCGGGCCCTGCCGGACGCCGAGCGCAACCCGCTCCGCACCTACACCGTGCGGTCGTTCCGCCCGGACGCCCACGAGCTCGACATCGACTTCGTCGCCCACGGTGACACCGGCCCCGCCTCGCGCTGGGTCTCCTCGTGCCGCGTCGGCGACGAGCTGCGCATCGTCGGGCCGGCCGTGCCGTCCTCGCCCGCCGAGCTGCCCAGCGGCGCCGCCGAGTTCGCTCCGGGCAGTGCGACCCGCATCCTGCTCGCCGGTGACGAGACGGCCGCGCCGGCCATCTGCGCCATCCTCGAGGCACTCGACGTCACCGCCGTGGGACACGTGTTCATCGAGGTCCCGACCGACGCCGACCGCCTGCCGGTGACCGCACCCGCGGGCGTCGAGGTCCGCTGGATCGCCCGCAACGGAGCGTCGCACGGCGTGCGGATGACCGACCAGGTCTCGGCCTGGGCCTCGGACGTCGCGGTCCCCGCGACCGGTCCGCTCGGGGCGGGGTCGGCTGCCGTCGAGCTGACGGACGTCGACGTCGACGTCGACGTCGACGAGCAGCTCCTGTGGGACGTCCCGCCGCCCGTCGAGGAGCGGCCGGTCTACGCCTGGATCGCCGGTGAGGCCGGCTGCGTCAAGGAACTCCGTCGCCACCTCGTGCGCGGTGCCGGGCTCGACCGGCAGCAGGTCGCGTTCATGGGGTACTGGCGACACGGCAAGGCGGAGAACTGAACGCCGCAGCGTCACCTGCCGCCCCCGCCGACACACCGACCACCGCGCTCGGGGCCCGTGGCCTGACGCTCGCCTACGACGACCGCGTCGTGGTCTCCGCACTCGACGTCGACGTGCCCGACGGTGAGCTCACCGTGATCGTCGGCCCGAACGCCTGCGGCAAGTCAACGCTCCTCAAGGCCTTCGCCCGCACGTTGACGCCGAGCGCCGGCACCGTGTTCCTCGACGGAGCGCCGATCACGTCGTACCGCCCGAAGGCCGTCGCCCGCCGGGTCGGCATGCTGCCGCAGACGCCGATCGCGCCCGAGGGCATCACGGTCCGCGACCTCGTGTCCCGCGGGCGCTTCCCGCACCAGGACCTGCTGCACCCGTCGTCCGGGTCCGACCGGGTGGCCGTGCAGGCCGCGCTCGAGCAGACCGACACGGCGGCGCTGGCCGACCGCAGCGTCGGGGAGCTCTCCGGCGGACAACGGCAGCGCGTGTGGATCGCGATGGTGCTCGCGCAGGAGACCGACATCGTCCTGCTCGACGAGCCGACGACGTTCCTCGACATCGCGCACCAGTACGACGTGCTCGAACTGGCCTCGGCGCTGCACGCCTCCGGGCGGACGGTCGTCGCGGTCCTGCACGACCTCAATCAGGCTGCCCGGTACGCCACCCACCTCGTGGCGATGCGGGACGGGGCGATCGTCGCGCAGGGGACCCCGGCCGAGGTCCTGACGTCGGCCCTGGTCGAGGACGTCTTCGGTCTGCCGTGCGTGGTCGTGCCCGACCCCGAGACCGGCACGCCCCTCGTGGTGCCGCGGCGCCGAGCCGCCTGACGGCCGCGCGGCAGGGCGTCGTGCCCGCCGCGAGCGGGCACGACGTGCCGCGGACGTCTGCCGGGTGGGTGCGTTCGGTCGGCGCGGGGCGTCGGGCGTCGCCGAAGCGGCCCGCTCGGCGGGGTCGCCACGAGGCGGACGGGAGGCGCAGGGCGGCCCGGTGCGCGCCTCCCGTCCGCGAGCGGGCACGACGTGCCGCTCACGTCTGCCGGGTGGGCACGTTTGGTCGGCGCGGGGCGCCGGGCGTGACCGAAGCGGCCCGCTCGGCGGGGGTCCGGGGCAGGACCGGAAGCGGACGGGAGGCGCGAGGCGGGCTGGTGGCGCGCCTCCCGTCCGCGAGCGGGCACGACGTGCCGCTCACGTCTGCCGGGTGGGCACGTTCGGCGGCGTGGGGCGCCGAGCGTGACCGAATCGACCCGCTCGGCGGGGGTCCGGGGCAGGACCGGAAGCGGACGGGAGGCGCGGGGCGGGCTGGAGGCGCACCTCCCGTCAGCGCCAGGGCGGCTCTCGCCCGCCGCGAGCGGGCACGACGTGCCGCGCACGTCCGGCGTCAGCGGTAGCCGCCGTCCTCCAGGCCGGCCTCGACCTCGAAGCGGTTGCGCAGCGGATCCCGCCCGGCGACGGCGTACAGCAGGGGCATGAGCATGCCGTACCGGCGCCACTGCTCGACGTGCACACGCTCGTGGCGGAGCACCCGCGGACCGTCGTTGTCGCGCGTCAGGTACACCGAACCGACGCACGTGCCGCCGCGCCGGAAGACCCAGCGCGGCAGCCCCGTGCACACGACGAGCCCGTCCTCGACCCGGACGCGGCCGGTCGACAGCGGCAGCCCGACGGCGAGCCCGACCGCGGTCGCGAACACCCACCCGGCGCGCGACACGGGGGAGTCGAGGACCGGGTTCCGCATCCCTACTCCGGGCGGCCGTAGGTCTCGAGCAGGCGCAGCCAGATCTCGTTCATCGTCGGGTAGGCCGGGACGGCGTGCCACAGACGGTCGATCGGCACCTCGCCGACGACCGCGACCGTCGCGGCGTGCAGCATCTCGGCGACGTCCTGGCCGACGAAGGTCACCCCGACGACGACACCGCGGTCCTCGTCGACGACCATCTTCGCCCGGCCCGTGTAGCCGTCGGCCTGCAGGGCGGAGCCGGCGATGGCACCGAGGTCGTACTCGACCGCACGCACGTCGACGCCCTGCTTGCGTGCGGCGTCCTCGGTGAGACCGATGCTCGCGACCTCGGGGTCGGTGAACGTCACCTGCGGGACGGCGGCGTGGTCGGCGGTGGCGACGTGCGCACCCCACGGCTCGGCGTGGACCGGGCGGCCCTGCGCGCGAGCGGCGATGGCCTCGCCGGCGGCGCGTGCCTGGTACTTGCCCTGGTGGGTGAGGAGTGCGCGGTGGTTGACGTCGCCGACGGCGTACAGCCAGTCGGTGCCCTGGACGAGCATGGTGTCGTCGACGTCGAGCCAGTCGCCGGCGGTGAGCCCGACGGACTCGAGTCCGAGGTCGGCGGTGTGCGGCTTGCGACCGGTCGCGGCGAGGACCTCGCTCGTGACCACCGTGGTGCCGTCGTCGAGCGTCGTCGTCACGAGACCGTGCTCGTCGCGGTCGACACGGGTGGGGCTGACGCCGGTGCGGACGTCGATCCCGAGTCCACGCATACCGTCGGCGACGAGTTCCCCGGCGAAGGGCTCCATGCCGCCGAGCAGACCGTGGCGGGCCACGAGCGTGACCTTCGACCCGAGCGACGCCCACGCGGTGGCGAGCTCGGACCCGGCGACACCGCCGCCGATCACGAGCAGGCTCTCCGGGACCTCCTGGGCGCTGGTGCCCTCGCGGGTGCCCCAGGGGCCGGCCTCGGCGAGACCCGGGACGTCCGGCAGCTGGTGCAGCGAACCGGTCACGACCGCGACCGCCGCCGTCGCGGTGTGGGTCTCGCCGGCGACCTCGATGGTCTTCTCGCCGGTGATCCTGGCGTGCCCGCGGATCAGGGTGATGTCGGCGGACTCGAGCCAGGCGACCTGGCTGTCGTCCTGGTAGTCGGAGGTGAAGGAGTTGCGTCGGGCGAGGACCTTCGCCGCGTCGAACTGACCGGTGACCGCCTGCGCTGCGCCGGACACCCGCTTCGCTGCGGCGACCGCGTGGCCGCTGCGGAGCAGGGCCTTCGACGGCATGCACGCCCAGTAGGAACACTCACCGCCGACCAGTTCGGCCTCGACCACGGCGACCGACAGGCCGCGCTTGTGGGCGTAGTCCGCCACGTTCTCGCCGACAGCGCCGGCTCCGATCACGATGAGGTCGTAGTCCGTCATGCTCTCGAACGTACGCGGGACACCGGGGGACCGGCCGGGTGCCCGACGGCCGGTCGGTCGGCCCACGCCCGCCGCCGTGCGGACGGTCAGCCCGGCGCGTGCGGACGGTGAGACCGCCCGCGACGCGGACGCTCAGACCGCCCGTGACGCGGACGGTCAGACCGCGCGCGACGCGGTCGTCAGTGCGCCGACCGCGCGGAGGATGACGCCGAGGTCGTCGACCGCCCGGTCCGGGTCGACCGGTGCGAACCCGGTGAGGGCGGCACCCACGAGCCTCCGGCCGCGCGTGGCCGCCTGGATGCGCTCCACGAGCCCGGAGGCGTCGAGACCGAACGGCACCGGTTCGAGCAGCCCGTCGACCTCGGCCGGGTCGAGGACGTCCAGGTCGACGTGGAGGAACACGCCGTCGGCGCCGGTCGCGGACACGGCGTCGGCGAGGGCATCGGGGGTCGCCGCGTCGACGTCGAGGTGGGTGATGCCGACCCGGTTGAGCGCGGCGAGCTCGGCGTCGTCGGTCCCGCGGATGCCCGCGACCACGACGGCCGACGGGTCGATCGTCGGCAGGTCCGGGAACAGGTCGTCGGGCCGGTCGACGAGCAGTCGCAGCACCGCGGTCTCGGCGGCGACGGGTTGCGCACGGTTCAGCGAGCGGTACCCGCTCGAGCCGGAGATGCGCACGAACGCCGTGCCGGGGCGCACGAGCACGGTGGCGCCGAGGACGCTCGACCCGTCACCGCCGACGACGAGGACCGGGTCGGTCGCGACGCCCGACTCCTCCGCCACGCGTTCGGCGACGGCGCGGACCGCGGTGTACCGCGCGACCGCGGTCTCGAGGCGGTCGCCGGCGCCCGCGGGGACGTCGACGACGGTGGTGACGGCACGGGGGAGATCGGCTGCGATGGCCTGGGCTCCGTCGCCGAGGCGCATCGCGCGCGACGACGCCGAACCCTGCCACTGACCGACGACGAGGAACTGCATCGTCTCAGTCTGTCAGCACGGTCCGGCGTCGTCCGGGGAACCGCGTCAGATCGAGCTGGATCCGCCGTTCTTCAGCGCGGCGAGGCGGGCCTCGACCTCGGCGTCACGGCCGACGTCCTCGAGGCTCTCGAACTGCGCGTCGAGGCTCGACGACTGCAGTTCCTGCTGGCCGAGCACCTTCGCCTCCTCGCGACGGACCTTCTCCTCGAAGCGGTTGAGGTCGCTCGTCGGGTCGGTGATGTCGATGTTGCCGATGGCGTCGTTCACCTTCGACTGTGCCTCGGCGGTCTTCTGCCGGGCGACGAGCGTGTCGCGCTTCGCCCGGAGCTGCTCGAGCTTCTGCTCCATGCCGGCGAGACCCGACTTGAGCTTCTCGACCTGCTCGTTCTGCGTGGCGAGGGGACCCTCGTTGTCCTTGACCTCCTGCTCGGCGGCGAGCTGCTTGCCGATGGCGATCTTGGCGAGGTTGTCGAACTTGTCGGCGTCGGCCGTCTTGCCCTCGGCGCGGTACTTGTCCGCCGCCGAGGACGCGTTCGCGGCCTTCTGCCCCCACTCGACCGCGGCGCGCTTGTCCTCCTCGTGGTCCTGCTCGAGCAGGCGGAGGTTGCCGATGGTCTGCGCGATCGCGGTCTTCGCGTCCGCGATGTTGTTCGTGTAGTCGCGGACGAGCTGGTCCAGCATCTTCTGCGGGTCCTCGGCGTCGTCGATGATCTGGTTCACGTTCGCCCGGATGAGCGACGAGATCCGGCCGAAGATGGTCTGCTTTGCCATTGCTTTCCCTTTCGTGGAAGGTCTGTGGTGGTGCTGGTGCGCGTGGATGTGTCGGTGCGTCGTGCCGCCGGTCAGAACCGCCCGCCGCCGGAGAAGCCGCCGCCCCCGCCGCCGCCACCTCCGCCGCCGAAGCCGCCGCCCCCGCCGAAGCCGCCGCCGCCCCCGAAGCCGCCGCCCCCGAAGGAGCCGCCGCCGTAGCTGCCGCCGCGGCCACCGAGCAGGCCGCCGAGCACGATGCCCGTGACCAAGCCGCCGAGCTGCGCGCCGTTGCCGCCGCCGCCGCCCTGGCCGGGCCACCCGCCCATGTCGTCGTTGGCCGCGTCCATCGCCGCCGCGGCGTACTGCTCCGCAGCCCGTGCCGCCTGGAGTGCGCTGGCCGGGTCGGTGGTGGCGAGGTCCACGGCGTCGTCGAGGGCACGCTCCGCTTCCGACAGGCGTGTCCGTGCCGTCGGTCCGACACCACCGCGACGCATCGAGATGAACTCGCGTGCCTGGCTGATCCGCGTCCGCGCGTCACGCAGGGCGGCGTCGAGCGCGCGCTGTGCCCGCTGCTGCTGCTCCTGCGCGCCGCGTGCTGCCGCGATCGCGGCGTCGATGTCGGTGTTCGCACGGGTGAGCGTGTCGACGGCGGCGATCGGGTCGCGGGGATCGAGGTCCTGTCGCAGGACGGTCTCGGCCCGGGTCACCGCGCCGGCCAGTGCCGGGTCGGTCGACCGCATGGCGCGCGCCGCGGCGACGTCGCCCTCGATGTCGGCCCGCATGGCCTCGGCTCGGGCCGATGCCTCGGCGAAGCTCCGCTCCGCTCCGGTCGCGCTCGCGGTCAGCTGCTGGACCTGGGCGAGCGCGTGCTGCGCGTCACGCACCGCGACCACGGCCTCGCCCTTGTCACCCGCCGCGATGGCGGCGGTCGCGGCCTGGGAACGCTCGGTCGCGAACCCGAGCACCTGGTCGGCCTGCGCGACGTTGTCCGCGACGGTGGCGAGGGTGCGTCCGCCGTACGACCCGCGGACCCGTTCGACGGCGCGTCGGGCAGCGTCGAGGTCGACCGGTGCGGCGGCGACCGCGGCGGCGAGTGCGGTCGCGGCGTCCTCCACGCCGTCCTCGAGCGCTCGGAGCTGGTCGAACGCCTCGGTCTGCTCGTCGATCGACGCGTGCGCCTGCTCGCAGACGGCGATGATCTGGTTCGCCCACTCCGCGCGCTGCTGCGGGGAGTCGGGGACCTCGTCGTCGAGCTGCTGCTGGTACGAGAACGCCTGCCGCACCGAACGCTTCGCCGCAGCGACCGCGTCGGCGAAGGGCTGCGCGGCGGCCTCGCCGAACTGCGCGGTCGCGAACCCGACCTCCTGTTCGGCGGTGCGGAGCTCGTCGTCGATGGTGACCAGCGCGGCTCCGGCCTTGCGCTCGAGCCCGGCGAGGGACGCCTGCTGGGCGCGTTCCGCCTCGGCGGTCCGTCGCTTGTTCCGTGTCCGGACGACGAGCACCACGACCACCAGGCCGACCACGACCACGAGGAGCAGCACCCACAGCCAGGTGAGGTCCGCCGGCGCCTGGGTCTGGGCGAGTCCGTCGGCCAGGGCGACCGCCGCGCCGCCCCAGTTGCCGTCGCGCAGCTGTGGGACGGCGTCCTGCTGGTAGGCCGACTCGACGTCACCGCGGGACAGGGTCGTCTCGTTCGTCTGCTGGATGTCCGCGATCCGGTCGTCGACCGCGACGGACAGCACGATCGCGTCGGAGTCGATCTGGTTCCGCTCCATCAGGGCGTCACCCCACGCGCCGTGCTCGCTCGGGTTCGTGAACGTCGGCACGAACACGACGTACAACTGCGTCTGCGTCCGGTCGTAGAGGTCCTGGACGGCGCGGTCGACCTCGGTCCGTTGGCTGCTGCTCAGCACGTCGGCCTCGTCGACGACGTAGGCACCGCCGAGGTCGACCGGATCGGTCGCGTGGGCGGCAGCGGTCGGGGCGAGCACGATCCCGGCCGCGAGGAGCAGGGTGCCGAGGCGGGCGGCCAGCCGAGCGCCGCGTCCCCCGGACGTCCGGGTTCGGGTCCTGCGGAGTGACCGGTCGGTCCCCGGTTCGTCCGTGCTCGATCCGTCGTGGACCGCTCGCATCCGTCCTCCATCCGTCGACGAGGGCCCTGTCGGCGCCCCCGGACGGCCCCTGCACGGGCGCCGTCGCACCGATGCTATCCAGGCCACGCAGACAGCGGGCGGATGCTCGGAGAACCCCCGGGCCATCCGGGCCGTGTGGAGGGTTTGTACCCCGGACCGGGGTATGGTGGAGCCCATCGTTCGACGACGAGCGGAAGGAAGCACCATGGAGCGCACGACGAGCACAGAGGTCGTCCCACTGGAGGACGGTTACCACCGCGTCTCGACGCCGGCGAGCGGCGTCATCGGGTTCGTCCACGAGCGGGACGGCCGGTACGAGGTCCTGCGGGGTCGCGTCCGACAGGCGACCCGGTCCGAGGGCGCCTACAGCACGATGAACGTCGCGCTGATCGCGCTGACGCACGCCTGACCCGGTCGACGGGCCACACGGCGACACCGCTCGCCGCGTGGCCTGCAAGACCCGCGACCCGCGCGACCTCCGACCCGTGACACCGGCGACCCGTGACACCGGCGACCCACGGCACGTGCGACCCCTCACCCGCGTGGCCGTCGCCCTCCGGACGAGCCCGTGCAACGACCGCCCGGGAGGTCCACCGAGCGTCGTCGCGGCCGGGATCACCTCGCCGGTCGCGTGAGCACCTCGGCGCCGTCCTCGGTGATGGCGATCGTGTGCTCGGTGTGTGCCGTCCGAGCACCCGTCGCACTCCGCAGGGTCCACCCGTCCGGGTCGGTGACGAGTTCGTCGGTGTCCGCCATCACCCACGGTTCGAGGGCGAGCAGCAGCCCCGGCCGCAGGGTGTAGCCCCGACCGGGCCGACCCGTGTTCGACACGTGCGGGTCCTGGTGCATCGTCGAGCCGATGCCGTGCCCGCCGAACTCCGTGTTCACCGGGTACCCGGCGGCGGTGAGCACGGTGCCGATCGCGTGCGACAGGTCGCCGGTCCGGGCACCCGGCCGTGCAGCGGCGATGCCGGCCGCGAGGGCCCGTTCCGTCACGTCGACGAGCGCCGCGTCCGCCGGGTCGACGGTCCCGACCACGAAGCTGATCGCGGCGTCGGCGGCGACCCCGTCGAGCGACACCGCGAGGTCGAGGGTGAGCAGGTCGCCGTCGACGATCGCCCGGTCGTGGGGGAGTCCGTGCAGCACGGCGTCGTTGACGGCGGTGCAGACGTGGTGTCCGAAGGGGCCGCGGCCGAACGACGGCGCGTAGTCGACGTAGCAGGACTCGGCGCCGGCGTCCTCGATCATCGTCCGGGCCCACCGGTCGATCTCGAGCAGGTTCGTGCCGACGGCCGTGCGCTCACGGAGCGTCTGCAGGACGGTGCCGACGAGCGCCCCGGTCCGGCGCGCGCGGTCGACTTCTGTGGGGGTGAGGATCTCGATCACACCGATGATCGTACCGGTATTGTTCGACCGGCATTAGTATTGGGCCATGGTCCGTCTCCCGCTCAGTCCCGACGAGCTCGACCGCGGTCGCCGTCTCGGTGCGCTCCTCCGTACGGCTCGCGGCGACCGGTCGATGCTCGACGTCGCCCTCGATGCGGGGATCTCGCCGGAGACCCTGCGCAAGATCGAGACCGGCCGGATCGCCACTCCGTCCTTCGCCACGATCGCGGCGGTCGCGGGTGTCGTCGGCTTGTCGCTGGACGGGCTGTGGGCCGAGCTGCACCCCGCGGCGGCTGCTCGACCGAGTGGCAGCACGGTCGGCCTCGTCCGCCCCTGAGCGTGGACGGGTCGGCGCCCGACCGTGTCGCGCCCTCCGGGCGACGACGCAACCGGTGCGACGGAACGGCCCCGGGAACGAAGCAACCCCGGCGCGGTGCGCCGGGGTTCGTCGTGCCCCCAGGAGGATTCGAACCTCCGCCCCTGCCTCCGGAGGGCAGTGCTCTATCCCCTGAGCTATGGGGGCTCGTGGGTGACACCAACCGTAGCAGGTCCGGTGCCCCGCTCCCGACCACGCGCGTCGCGTCCGTGTCGGCGTGTCCACCGGACGGGAGGCGCGGGGCGGGCCCGCACCGCGCCTCCCGTCCGGTGGGGGTCGGCTCAGCCCGCCGGTGTCGCCGACGCGGTCGGCTGCAGCACCGCGCGGACCGCGTCGACGACGGGCTGCGCCCCACCCGGCTCCGTGTAGAGGGTCGACTCGGTGGTGATCCAGTACGGGTCGGGGAAGGCGTCCGCCCGGCCGACGCCGTCGGCGAGCGCGTAGTAGCCCTCCACCCGGTAGGTCGGGACGGAACCGCCCCGCTCGTAGAGGGCGTCCTTGAGGGTCGTGAGCGACTTCTCAGGCAGGTGCGCGACCGCGAGGGTGACCGTCGTGGCCGGGTCGTCGGTGGCCACGAACCGGCAGACCCGACCACGCTGGCGGGCGATGGTCGCGGCGGGCGTGCCCGTCGCCGGACGCCAGTCGGTGTCCTGCCGGAAGGTCGTGCCGTACACGGCGAGGGCGCTCGTCGGCAGCAGCGCGTCACAGGTCTGTCGGACGGCGGTGCCGATGGGCGCCGTGCTCGCACGCGGTGCGGCGTCGTCGGACCCGCCGGAGCACCCGCCCAGCACGACGGACGCGGCGACGGTGACGACGGCGACGGTGATCGCCCGGACGCGGCTGCGGGTGGTCATCCGGACATGATGGTGCACGTCGGCCCGCGCCGACCCGGAGGCAGCTGGGCGTCCCGGTAGACTCGACCCTCGTGAATCCTGCCGAACTCTCCGCCGCGTACCTGTCGATCCTGACCGGGATCGTCGAGCGACGAGGCGCGTCCGACACCGTGACGGTCGAGGAGTCCCACGTGGCCCTCGAGCGTCCGAAGAACCGCGCGCACGGCGACTGGGCATCGAACGCCGCGATGCAGCTCGCGAAGCGCCTCGGCACCAACCCCCGCGAGCTCGCGACCGAGATCGCCGGTGCGCTGACCGAGCTCGACGGCGTGGCCTCGGTGGACGTCGCCGGGCCGGGCTTCATCAACATCACGCTCGAGGCCGCCGCGGCCGGCGAGGTCGCCCGCACCATCGTCGACCAGGCCGAGGCGTTCGGCCGCGGTGACCTGTACGACGGCGTGCGCATCGACCTCGAGTTCGTCTCGGCGAACCCGACCGGTCCGATCCACATGGGCGGTGTGCGCTGGGCCGCGGTCGGCGACAGCCTCGCCCGGGTGTTCCAGGCGCAGGGCGGGCTCGTCACCCGCGAGTACTACTTCAACGACCACGGTGCGCAGATCGACCGCTTCGCCCGGTCGCTCGTCGCCTCGGCGCTCGGTGAGCCGACGCCGGAGGACGGCTACGGCGGGGCGTACATCGGCGAGATCGCGGCGCGCGTCATCGCGACGCTGCCGGCCGGCACCGACGTGCGCGACATGCCGCGCGACGAGGCGCAGGAGCTCTTCCGTCGCGAGGGCGTCGACTTCATGTTCGCCGACATCAAGTCGTCGCTGCACGACTTCGGCGTCGACTTCGACGTGTACTTCCACGAGAACGCCCTGCACGAGTCGAAGGCCGTCGAGCGCGCCATCGAGCGCCTGCAGTCCCTCGGCAAGATGTACGAGGCCGACGGTGCGCTCTGGCTCCGCACGACCGACTTCGGCGACGACCGCGACCGGGTGGTCATCAAGTCCGACGGGCAGCCCGCGTACATCGCGGGCGACCTCGCCTACTACCTCGACAAGCGGGAGCGCGGGTTCGAGCGGAACCTCATCATGCTCGGCGCCGACCACCACGGCTACGTCGGTCGCATGATGGCGATGTGCGCGGCGTTCGGCGACGAGCCGGGCACGAACCTCGAGATCCTCATCGGTCAGATGGTCAACCTGCTGAAGGACGGTGAGCCGATGCGCATGTCGAAGCGCAACGGCACGATCGTCACGATGGAGGACCTCGTCGACGCCGTGGGCGTGGACGCCGGTCGGTACGCGCTCGTCCGGTTCGCCAGCGACACGGCGATCGACATCGACCTCGACCTGCTGACGAAGCGGACCAACGACAACCCGGTCTTCTACGTGCAGTACGCCCACGCCCGCACGCAGTCGGTGGCCCGCAACGCCGCCGCCTCGGGTGTCGACCGGTCCGCCTTCGACGCGTCGCTGCTCACCCACGACACCGAGGGTGCGCTGCTCGGGGCCCTCGCCGAGTACCCGCGCGTGGTGCGTCAGGCGGCGGAGCTCCGTGAGCCGCACCGCATCGCACGGTTCATCGAGCAGCTCGCGGGGCTGTACCACCGTTGGTACGACGCCTGCCGCGTGACGCCGCTCGGGGACGAGACCGCGACCGACCTGCACCGCACGCGCCTCTGGCTGAACGACGCCACCGGGCAGGTCGTCCGCAACGGGCTCGGTCTCCTCGGGGTGAGCGCGCCCGAGCGCATGTAGCGCGCGGGCGGCGCGGCAGCGCCGCCGGCGCCGCGCTCGGGGCGCTCCGAACCACGCTTCCGACGACGAACCAGGCGACCCGCCTGGTTCGTCGTCGTATCCGTGGTTCCACGCGCACGCGCACGCGCCTCCGCCCACGCCCACCCGTCGGACCGTGTCGCACCCCGCTACGGACGTCGCGCCCCGTCGCACCGGGGTGCGACGCCCCGAGCGGGGTGCGATCCGCCCGCCGCCGCCCACCCGCCGCCCGCCGCCGCCGCCGCCGCCGCCCGCCGCCGCCCGCCCACCGGGCGCCACCCGCGCCTCCAGGCCGGCTGCCGGGGGAGCCTGGCAGGGTGGGACGCATGTCCGCAGCCACCGAGCCCACCCGGAAGCGCCGTCGCTGGCCCGTCGTCCTCGTCGTCGTCGTGCTCGTGCTGGCGGCCCTCGCGGTGGTCGCCGAGTTCGTCCTGCGCGGCGTCGTCGACCGCACCATCGCGGACCAGGTCGAGCAGTCGCTGCCCGAGGGCGCCACCGGCGAGGTCACCGCCCACGCCGACGGCATCGTCGTCCCGCAGCTCATCGCGGGGACGCTCGACCGGGTCGACATCACCTCCGACCGCCTGACGGTCGACGGTGTCCCGCTCGCCGCGGACGTCACCGCGCACCAGGTCCCGGTCGACGGAAAGGGCGACGTGCACGACGTCGACGGCCACGTGACCCTCGCGGCGACGAGCGTGAAGGACCTGGCGAAGTACAGCCCGCTGTTCGAGCGGATGCGGCTCGTCGACGACGGCGTCGAGCTGTCCGGGTCGACCGCGGTGCTCGGCTTCGACATCTCCTACGCGGCCACCGGAGACGTCTCGGCGCAGTCCGACGGCCGCGGCGTGACGATCACCCCGCGGAACGTCCGCATCACGAACCCGCAGCTCGGCCTCGGGGTCGACTCGATCCCCGGCGTGACGAACGTGCCCGTCCAGGTCTGCACCGCGCAGTTCCTGCCCGAGCAGCTCCGCGTCCGGTCGCTCGCCATCAGTGCGCAGCAGGCCACCGTGCGGATCACCGCCGGCTCGCTGCCGCTCACCGAGCAGGGCCTCCGCACCGTCGGCACGTGCGGCTGACGGGCGTAACACCGGACGGGAGGCACGCCCCGGCTCGCTAGGATCGGGTCCCGTGAGCGCGAACCCCCTTGCCCCGCCGCGGCTGCGGTTGCCGGACGACGCCTCCGCGCTGACCGCGCGCATCTGGCCGGCCTCCGCGACGCGCACCGACGACGGCGAGCTCGTGATCGGCGGCAGCACCGCCTCGGCACTCGTCGAGCAGTTCGGCTCGCCCCTGTACGTGGTCGACGAGCGCGACGTGCAGGCCCGTGCCGCCCGCGTCCGCACCGCCTTCACCGAGGCGTTCGAGCGCATCGGCACCCGTGCCCACGTCTACTACGCGGCGAAGGCGTTCTTCACGACGCAGGTCGCCGCGTGGATGACCGCGGCGGGTCTCCGGCTCGACGTCTGCACGGCCGGGGAGCTCGCGGTCGCCCTGGCCGGCGGCGCGGACCCGGCGATGCTCGGCTTCCACGGCAACGACAAGTCCGACGCGGAGATCGGCCGCGCGGTCGAGGTCGGTCTCGGGACGATCGTGCTCGACAGCCACGAGGAGATCGGCCGCGTCGCACGGGCGGCCGCCGACGCCGGCACCGTGCAGCGGGTCCGCATCCGGATCAACAGCGGTGTGCACGCCTCGACGCACGAGTACCTGGCGACCGCGCGCGAGGACCAGAAGTTCGGCATCCCCCTGTCCGAGGCCGTCGACGCCGCGGCCGCCGTGCGCGCCGAACCGTCCCTGGCGTTTGTCGGGCTGCACTCGCACATCGGCTCGCAGATCTTCGACGAGTCCGGTTTCCGCGAGGCCGCCCGTCGGCTGATGGACGTGCACGCCGAGCTCGTGGCGTCCGGTCCGGTGCCGGAGCTGAACCTCGGCGGCGGCTGGGGCATCGACTACACCGAGGCGGACTCCGCCTTCGCGCCGGAGGACGTCGCCGACGCACTCGCCGCGATCGTCGCCGAGGCGTGCGCGGAGCGCGGGATCCCGGTGCCCGAGGTCGCGGTCGAGCCCGGACGGTACATCGTCGGGCCGGCCGGCGTGACGCTCTACCGCGTCGGCACGATCAAGCCGGTCGTGCTCGAGTCGGACGAGGGCGGGTCCGCCACCCGCACCTACGTGTCGGTGGACGGCGGCATGAGCGACAACGCTCGCCCCGCGCTGTACGGCGCGGACTACACGGCCCGCCTGGCGCGCGCGTCGGACGTGCCCGCGGTCCTCACCCGGGTGGTCGGCAAGCACTGCGAGTCCGGCGACGTCGTCGTGCACGACGAGTACCTGCCGGGCGACGTGCACCGCGGCGACCTGCTCGCCGTCGCGGCGACGGGTGCCTACTGCTGGTCGCTCTCGAGCAACTACAACCACGTCGGACGCCCGCCGGTCGTCGCGGTCGCGGACGGCACAGCCCGTATCCTCGTCCGTGGCGAGTCGATCGACGACCTGCTCGCCCGTGACACGGGGGTCGTCGCCGGCTCCGGCCGCTGACCCCGACCGACCGGGCTGACGCCCGACCCACAGGAATGCGCACCAGATGATCGAATACCGCAACGTCCGCGTCGCGCTGCTCGGGGCCGGCTCCGTCGGATCCCAGGTGGCACGCCTGCTCCTCGAGCACGGCGACGAGCTCGCCTCCCGCGCGGGCGCCGGACTCGAGCTCGTCGGCATCGCGGTGCGCGACGTCGACGCGCCGCGTGACGTCGACCTGCCGAAGGACCTCTTCACGACGGACGCGCAGTCGCTCATCCTCGGTGCGGACATCGTCGTCGAGCTCATCGGCGGCATCGAGCCGGCCCGCACCCTCGTGCTCCAGGCGCTGCAGTCGGGCGCCGACGTCGTCACCGGCAACAAGGCGCTCCTCGCGACGCACGGTCCGGAGCTCTTCGCCGCGGCCGAGCAGGTCGGTGCGCAGCTGTACTACGAGGCCGCCGTCGCCGGCGCGATCCCGATCATCCGGCCGTTGCACGACTCGCTCGCCGGTGACCGCATCCAGCGCATCATGGGCATCGTCAACGGCACCACGAACTTCATCCTCGACCTCATGGACCGCGAGGGCTCGACGTTCGAGGACGCCCTCGCGACCGCGACGGACCTCGGGTACGCCGAGGCCGACCCGACCGCCGACGTCGAGGGCTACGACGCGGCGCAGAAGGCCGCGATCCTGGCCTCGCTGGCGTTCCACACCTCGGTGCCCCTCGCCGCCGTGCACCGTGAGGGCATCACCGACGTGAGCATCGAGCAGGTCCGGGCGGCGCGCAAGGCCGGCTACGTCGTGAAGATCCTGGCGACCGCCGAGCGCCTGACCGACGAGGACGGCGTCGAGGGCGTCAGTGCCCGGGTGTACCCGGCCCTCGTGCCCGAGTCGCACCCGCTCGCGAGCGTGCACGGTGCGAAGAACGCCGTGTTCGTCGAGGCCGAGGCCGCCGGTGACCTCATGTTCTACGGCGCCGGTGCGGGCGGTGTCGAGACCGCCTCGGCGGTGCTCGGCGACCTCGTGTCGGCCGCCCGTCGGCACGTCATCGGCGGACCCGGCGTCGCGGAGTCGACGCAGTCGGCGCTGCCGGTCTTCCCGATCGGCACCGTCCGGACGCGCTACCAGATCACGCTGCACGTGGCGGACGCCCCCGGCGTGCTGTCCACGGTCGCCGGCGTCCTGGCGAAGCACGGCGTGAGCGTGCAGACCGTCGAGCAGTCCGCCGCCACCGACCCGGGCGACGGGACGGCCGGGACCGCGACCCTCGTCATCGGCACCCACCTCGCCCGCGAGTCCGACCTGTCCGCCACGGTCGCCGCACTCGGCAACGAGGACGTCGTCGTCGAGACCACCAGCGTCCTGCGGGTCGTCGGGGCCTGAGCCCCGGTCCGCAGCGCCCGAGCAACACACCGAACAAGGAGAGCCTGATGGCCCACCAGTGGCAGGGAGTCCTGCGCGAGTACGCCGACCGTCTCGACGTCACCGAGGCGACGCCCGTCGTCACCCTCGGCGAGGGCGGGACGCCGCTCATCCCGGCCCGCCGGCTGTCGGAGCGCACCGGCGCCGACGTGTACGTGAAGTTCGAGGGCATGAACCCGACCGGGTCGTTCAAGGACCGCGGCATGACCATGGCGATCTCGAAGGCCGTCGAGCACGGTGCGAAGGCCGTCATCTGCGCGTCGACCGGCAACACGAGCGCCTCGGCGGCCGCGTACGCCACGCACGCGGGCATCACCGCCGCGGTGCTCGTGCCCGAGGGCAAGATCGCGATGGGCAAGCTCAGCCAGGCGGTCGCGCACGACGCGCAGCTGCTGCAGGTGCAGGGCAACTTCGACGACTGCCTCGACATCGCTCGCGACCTCGCCGCGAACTACCCGGTGCACCTGGTCAACTCGGTGAACAACGACCGCATCGAGGGGCAGAAGACCGCCGCGTTCGAGGTCGTCGACGTCCTCGGTGACGCGCCGGACTTCCACTTCCTGCCGGTCGGCAACGCGGGCAACTACACCGCGTACTCCCGCGGCTACCGCGAGGACGTCGCCGCCGGCCGCTCGACCCGCATGCCGCGCATGTTCGGCTTCCAGGCCGCCGGTTCGGCACCGATCGTCTCCGGCGAGGTCGTCCGCCACCCGGACACCATCGCCTCGGCGATCCGCATCGGCAACCCGGCTTCGTGGCAGTACGCCCTCGACGCCCGTGCGGAGACCGACGGCTACTTCGGCGCCATCACCGACGAGGGCATCCTCGCCGCGCACCGCATCCTGTCCGCCGAGGTCGGCGTGTTCGTCGAGCCGGCGTCGGCCATCGGTGTCGCCGGGCTCCTCGAGCGTGCGGACGCCGGCGTCGTGCCGAAGGGCGCCACGGTCGTCATCACGGTGACGGGCCACGGCCTCAAGGACCCGCAGTGGGCCCTCCGCACCCAGGACGGCGGCGAGGTCACCCCGACGAGCGTCCCGGTGGACACGAAGTCGGTGGCCGAGGTCCTCGGACTGGTCGGCCCCGCGTGAGCACCGACCGCTCGTCCGGACCGGGGGAGGGCGTGACCGCCCGCGATGCTGTACCGGCCGGACGGGCGGTCCGCGTGCGCGTCCCCGCGACGTCGGCGAACCTCGGACCGGGCTTCGACTCGCTCGGCCTCGCGCTCTCGGTCTACGACGAGGTCGTGGTCCGGGTCCGGCCGGAGCCCGGCGCGACGGTGACGGTCGAGGGCGTCGGTGCCGGCGAGGTCGCCACCGACGACACGAACCTCGTGGTGCAGGCGGTCCGCCGTGGCCTCGCGCACGCCGGCGTCGAGCAGCCCGGCCTGGAGCTGCACGCCGTGAACGCCATCGCGCACGGTCGCGGCATGGGCTCGTCGGCCGCGGCGATCGTCGCCGGGCTGATGGCGGCGCGCGGCCTGCTCGAGGGGATCGTCGACCTCGACGCCGCGACCCTCCTCACGCTCGCGACCGAGATGGAGGGGCACCCGGACAACGTCGCACCGGCGCTGTTCGGCGGTCTCACCATCGCGTGGATGACGGCCGAGGGCCCGGCCGTCAAGCGCCTCCTCGTGCACCGCGGTGTCGCACCCGTCGTGTTCGTGCCGGCCTCGACCCTGTCGACGAAGCTCGCCCGCTCGCTGCAGCCCGCGAGCGTGCCGCACGCGGACGCCGCCTTCAACGTGTCCCGCTCCGCGCTCCTCGTCGCCGCCCTCATCCAGAGCCCCGAGCTGCTGCTCGCCGCGACCGAGGACCGCCTGCACCAGTCGTACCGCGCGAGCGCGATGCCGGAGACCGACGCGCTGATCGCGCTCCTCCGTCAGCACGGGCTCGCCGCGGTGGTGTCGGGGGCCGGTCCGAGCCTGCTCGTCCTGGGCAGCGACCCGGCGCAGCGCCTCACCGCGGCGGACCTGGTGCAGCGACACGCCCAGGGCGACTGGCGGGCGCTCATGCTGGCCGTCGACCTCGGTGGTGCTACAGTGGTGCCGCACTCGGCGCTCGAAGCCGATCCCGCGCAACGCAACGACTCGTCCGCCCTGGACTGACCCGCTGCTGGCGCAGGGTCCGGTGCGCGGGGGCACTCTCTTTCAGAACACCGAATCCCGGTCCGTCGTCTGAACGACGGGCGTAGCGCACACCCAGCGCCGGGACGGTGGAAACTCTCCGCGTTCTGCGGTCCGAAAGGAAACACCGACCTTGACGAACGTCAACGACTCCACTGCCGTGGAGATCCCCAGCGACCTGCGCGCACTCCGCCTGCCGGAGCTCCAGCGCATCGCTTCCTCGCTCGGCATCACCGGGCTCTCGAAGCTCCGCAAGGGCGACCTGATCGCGGCCATCGAGGACAAGCGGCCCGAGGCCGACGAGTCCGCGGTCGCCGAGACCCCGGCCGTCACCGACGAGCCCGCCGTGACGGAGCAGCCGACGCTGGCCGCCCCGACGACGTCCCCGGCAGCAGCGGAGCCCGCCACCGCGCAGGCACCGACCGCCACCGAGGAGCCGACCGACACCGAGCAGCCCACGCGCGGCCGTCGCTCGCGCCGTGCCTCGTCCAGCGGCACCGTGACCGCCGAGCCGACGTCGGCCGCCGAGCACACCAACCACGCCCACACCGGCACCGAGGACCTGCTCGCGGGCCTCGACCAGGTCCGCGCCGAGAAGGACGCGGAGGAGGCCGCCCAGAGCGGTCGCCGTCGCGGCCGTCGTGGTGGACAGGACGCCGCACAGCAGCAGGACGCCGCGCAGCAGGACGCCGGCCAGGAGGCCCGTGTCGCCTCCGCCGAGCAGCCCGCGTCCGCCCCGGAGCAGGGCGACCAGTCGGAGCAGTCCGACCAGCAGGACGGCGGCTCGCGTCGCGGGCGTCGCAGCCGTGGTCGTGGCCGCGGTCGCGGTCAGAACGCGGACGGCACCGAGCAGCAGAACGGCGACCAGCAGGGTGGCCAGCAGCAGGGCGCCCAGCCGAAGCAGAACGGCAAGCAGGACGACCAGCGCGCCGGCGACGCCAAGCAGGACGACCGCCAGCAGCAGAACGGCCAGCAGCAGAACGGCCAGCAGAAGCAGAACGGTCAGCAGAACGGCCAGCAGCAGGGCGCCCAGCCGCAGAACGGCCCGCTGCAGGACGAGTCCGAGAACGGCCGCGGCCGTCGTCAGCGCGACCGCAAGCGCGGCCGTGGCGGTCAGAACGACGAGTTCGAGCCGGAGGTCACCGAGGACGACGTCCTCATCCCGATCGCGGGCATCCTCGACGTGCTCGACAACTACGCCTTCGTGCGCACCTCCGGGTACCTGCCCGGCCCGAGCGACGTCTACGTCTCCCTCGGTCAGGTGAAGAAGTACCACCTGCGCAAGGGTGACGCGGTCGTCGGGTCGATCAAGCAGCCGCGGAACGACGAGCAGCAGGGGCGCCAGAAGTACAACGCCCTCGTCAAGGTCGACTCCGTCAACGGGCAGACCGCCGACGAGGCCGCCGCCCGCGTCGACTTCCAGGACCTCACGCCGCTGTACCCGAACGAGCGCCTGCGCCTCGAGACCGAGCCGCAGAAGCTGTCGACGCGCATCATCGACCTCGTGTCGCCGATCGGCAAGGGCCAGCGCGGCCTCATCGTGTCGCCCCCCAAGGCCGGCAAGACCGTCGTGCTGCAGGCCATCGCGAACGCGATCGCCAAGAACAACCCCGAGGCGCACCTCATGGTGGTGCTCGTCGACGAGCGGCCCGAAGAGGTCACCGACATGCAGCGCACGGTGAAGGGCGAGGTCATCGCCTCGACCTTCGACCGTCCCGCCGAGGACCACACCACGGTCGCGGAGCTGGCGATCGAGCGTGCGAAGCGTCTCGTCGAGCTCGGCCACGACGTGGTCGTCCTGCTCGACTCGATCACCCGCCTGGGCCGCGCGTACAACCTGGCGACCCCGCCGTCGGGCCGTGTGCTCTCCGGTGGCGTCGACTCGGCCGCGCTCTACCCGGCCAAGCGCTTCTTCGGCGCCGCGCGAAACATCGAGGACGGCGGCTCGCTCACCATCCTCGCGACCGCGCTCGTCGAGACCGGCTCGAAGATGGACGAGGTGATCTTCGAGGAGTTCAAGGGCACCGGCAACATGGAGCTCCGCCTCAACCGTCACCTCGCCGACAAGCGGATCTTCCCGGCGGTCGACGTCAACGCCTCCGGCACGCGTCGCGAGGAGCAGCTGCTCTCGGCCGACGAGGTCACGATCACCTGGCGCCTGCGTCGGGCCCTCGCCGGGCTCGACACCCAGCAGGCGCTGGAGATCGTGCTGCGGAACCTCAAGGAGACGCAGTCGAACGTCGAGTTCCTGGTCCAGGTGCAGAAGTCGGTCCCGTCGACCGGCGGGCGCCACGACGGCCACCAGGAGTAACCGGTGTTCGAGTCGGTAGCTGGGCTGCTGGCGGAACACGAGGACCTGACGCAGCAGCTGTCGGACCCCGCGCTCCACGCCGACGCAGCACGCGCGAAGAAGGTGAACCGGCGCTACGCCGAGCTCAACCAGATCAAGTCCGCGTACGAGGCCTGGCAGGCGGCGGGGGACGACCTCGCCGCCGCCCAGGAGCTCGCGCGCGAGGACTCGGCCTTCGCGGACGAGGTCCCCTCGCTCGAGGAGCAGCTGTCGGAGCGCCAGGAGCGTCTCCGGCGGCTGCTCATCCCGCGCGACCCGGACGACGGCCGCGACGTCATCATGGAGATCAAGGGCGGTGAGGGCGGCGAGGAGTCGGCGCTCTTCGCGGCCGACCTCCTGCGGATGTACTCGCACTACGCCGAGACCAAGGGCTGGAAGATCGAGCTCCTCGAGCGGACCGAGTCCGACCTCGGCGGGTACAAGGACGTCCAGGTCGCGATCAAGTCGAACACGACCGACCCGTCGCAGGGCGTCTGGGCGCACCTCAAGTACGAGGGCGGTGTGCACCGCGTGCAGCGCGTGCCGCAGACCGAGTCGCAGGGGCGCATCCACACCTCGACCACCGGCGTGCTGGTGTTCCCCGAGGTGGACGAGCCCGAAGAGGTCCAGATCAACCAGAACGACCTCAAGATCGACGTGTACCGGTCCTCCGGCCCCGGCGGCCAGTCCGTCAACACGACGGACTCCGCGGTCCGCATCACCCACCTGCCCACGGGCATCACGGTGGCGATGCAGAACGAGAAGTCGCAGCTGCAGAACCGTGAGGCCGGCATGCGCGTCCTGCGCGCACGCATCCTCGCGCGGCAGCAGGAGGAGCTCGACGCCATCGCGTCCGACGCGCGCAAGTCGCAGATCCGCGGGATGGACCGTTCCGAGCGCATCCGCACGTACAACTTCCCGGAGAACCGCATCGCGGACCACCGCACCGGGTACAAGGCGTACGACCTGGACCGCGTCATGAACGGGGCGCTCGAACCCGTCGTCCAGTCCGCCATCTCGGCGGACGAAGAGGCCCGACTGGCCGCCATCGGCGACCAGGACGCCTGACGGGAGGCCCGGATCACCTCCGACACGCCCCCCACGTTCGCCGCGGACCGGCTCCTCCGGGAGGCGGCCGCGGCGCTCGGTGCGTCCGGCGTGCCCACCGCGCAGGTCGACGCCGAGCTGCTGCTCGGCTGGGCGACCGGCACCTCGCGCGGCGCGGTGCAGGCACGCGCGCTGACCGGCGGGTCGATCGCGGCGGAGCACGTCGAGCGCTTCCGGCACGCGGTCGCCCGACGGTGCACACGCGAACCGCTGCAGCACATCACCGGTGCGGCCCACTTCCGGGCACTCACCCTCGCGGTCGGACCCGGCGTCTTCGTGCCCCGACCGGAGACCGAGGGCGTCGTGCAGTTCGGCATCGACGCACTCCGTGCGACCGCGGTGGCTGCGCCGGTCGCGGTCGACCTCGGCAGCGGCAGCGGCGCGATCGCCATCGCGATGGCCACCGAGGTGCCGAACGCGGTCGTCCACGCCGTCGAGCGTTCGCCGGAGGCACTGCCGTGGACCCGTCGGAACATCGCGGCGCACGGCGGGACCGTCCGGCTCGTCGAGGGCGACCTGGCCGACGCGCTGCCGGAGCTGGACGGCACGGTGTCCGTCGTGGTGTCGAACCCGCCCTACGTGCCCGACGACATGGTGCCGGTGGACCCGGAGGTCCGTGACCACGACCCGGCGCTCGCGCTCTACGGGGGAGCGGACGGGCTCGACGCCGTCCGGGCACTCACGGAGACGGCGTGGCGCCTGCTCGTGCCGGGCGGTCTGCTCGTCGTCGAGCACGCCGAGCAGCAGGGCGCCGGCGTGCGCGAGGTGCTCGCGCACCGGGGGTTCCGCTCCCCGGAGACGCACGTCGACCTGACGGGTCGCGACCGCACGACCACCGCGACCCGCTAGGCGGAGGCGAGCCGCGCCTCCCGGCCGCCGTCGTACCGTTCGCCGTCCCGAGCCGCGACGAACGCGCGCACCGCCCGTCGGAGGTCCGTGTGCTCCTCGACGAGCACGGCGGCGATGCCGACGGCACGGGCCGCCTCGACGTTCACCGGCATGTCGTCGGCGAAGAACGTGCGCTCGGCCGGCACACCGTGGTGGGCGAGCGCGCGCACGAACACCTCGGGTTCGGGCTTGCGGGCACCGAAGTTGCTCGTGGTGTCGAGGTGCGCACCGAAGAGCGGGGGCAGGGACGGGGCCCAGCGGTCGATCCAGCGACCGGCGAGGGGGCCGTTGTTCGTGAGCAGGCCGACGCGGCCGTGCTCCGCGGCGATGCGCACCGCCTCGATCCGTTCCGGCAGCTCGGTCATGGCACCGCCCCGGATCCGCGCCCACTCGTCCTCGGGCACGTCGCAGCCCATCGCCTCCGCGAAGGCGGCGAGGTAGGCGTCTCCGTCGGCGAAGTGCCCGGCCTCCGCACGCGCCTCGTCGCCGCAGTCCCACCAGCGCCGGCGCAGCTCGTCGAAGGAGTGCCCGGTGTACTCGGCGAGGGCCGCCATGCGGACCCGCCAGTCGTAGCGGACGAGCACGTCGTCCATGTCGAACAGGAACAGGAGTCGGGGCGCGGGCGTCTCGTTCACGATGCGACCATTGTGGCGCACTATCATCGTCGAGTCATGGCCTCCCGATACGACTGCACCGACCCCGACGGGCTCCTGACCGGGATGCGGCTCGCTCGTGCCGCACTCGGACGGGGCGAACTCGTCGTCGTCCCCACCGACACCGTCTACGGCGTCGCGGCGGACGCCTTCAGCGCGACCGCCGTCCAGCGCCTGCTCGACGCGAAGGGGCGCACCCGACAGTCACCCCCGCCCGTGCTCATCCCCGGGCCCCCGACGCTCGAGGCACTGGCGACCGACATCCCGCAGCAGGTCCGCGACCTCGTCGACGAGTTCTGGCCGGGTGGCCTGACCGTGATCCTGCGCGCGCAGCCGTCGCTCGACTGGGACCTGGGGGAGACCCGGGGGACCGTCGCGCTCCGCATGCCCGACTCGCGCATCGCCCTCGAGCTCCTGCAGGAGGTCGGCCCGCTCGCGGTGTCCTCCGCGAACTCGACCGGCGACCCCGCTGCGATGGACGTCGACCGGGCCGAGGCCATGCTCGGCGACAGCGTGTCCGTCTACCTCGACGGGGGACCCCTGCACCTGCACGACGGCCACGCGCCGTCCACCGGGTCGACGATCGTCGACGCCACCGGGCTGTCGACGGGTGGGAAGCTGACGATCGTCCGACACGGGGTGATCGCCGACGAGGACGTCGTCCGGGTCGTCGGAGCCGACCTCGTCACGTGAAGTACTACCTGCTCGCCGGGGCCATCGCGGCCGTCGTGAGCTTCGTGTGCAGCTGGGTGGTGTGGAAGCTCGGACTGCGGTACGGCTGGTACCCGAAGGTCCGGGAACGCGACGTGCACCGCACGCCCACCCCGCGCCTGGGCGGCATCGCCATGTACATCGGCGTCATCGTGTCGCTGCTCGCGGCGTGGTTCCTCTTCCCGTCGATCGCGGGCACCGACTACTTCCGGTTGGTGTTCTCCGAACCGGGCCGCGTGCTCGCGGTCCTCGCGGGCGCGACGATCATCGTGGTCCTCGGTGTCGTCGACGACATCTGGGACCTGGACTGGACGACGAAGCTCGCGGGACAGATCATCGCGGCGGGCATCCTCGCCTGGCAGGGCGTGGCGATCGTGTCGCTGCCGATCGGCAACACGCTCGGCGTCGGTTCGTCCTACATGAGCCTGATCTTCACGGTGCTGGCGGTCGTCCTCGTGATGAACGCCGTGAACTTCATCGACGGCCTCGACGGACTGGTCGCCGGGGTGGCGATCATCGCCGGGAGCGTGTTCTTCCTCTACACGTTCTTCATCAACCGCGTGGTCGTGCAGACCGAGTTCTTCTTCAACCTGCCGTCGCTGCTGACGGCGGTGCTCGTCGGGGCCTGCTGCGGCTTCCTCGTCCTGAACTGGCACCCGGCGAAGCTCTTCATGGGCGATGCCGGCGCGCTGCTGGTCGGCTTCCTCATGGCCACGAGCGCCGTGTCCGTCACCGGCAACATCGACCCCGCGGTGATCCAGAGCCGTCAGGCGCTGCTGCCCGCGTTCATCCCGATCCTGCTGCCGTTCGCGATCCTCGTCGTGCCGATCCTCGACTTCGGCCTCGCCGTCACCCGGCGCCTCAGTGCCGGCAAGTCGCCGTTCTCGGCCGACCGGAAGCACCTGCACCACCGGCTCCTCGACATGGGGCACTCGCACTTCCACGCCGTGCTGATCTTCTACGCGTGGACCGCCACCGTCGCCGTCGGCTGCCTGCTCTTCCTGTTCGTGGAGTGGTACTGGGTGGTCGCGGTCGTGGCCGTCGGGTTCACCGTGTGCGCCGTCGCGACCTTCGCCCCGCTCGGCCGCAAGCGCGCCGAGTTCGCCGCGCAGGTGGCCACCCGTTCGAACACCGTGGTCGATCGCAGCCTCGACCCGCTCGACCGCGCCGCCAACGACCGATCGATCCCTGGAGACCCCTCGTGACCGCACCGAACGCCCTCGACCACGTGCGGCCCGTGTTCCGCCGCATCCTCGTCTGGGCGGCCGTGCTGGCCGTCGCCCTGGCCGTCGTGGGCGGTGTCGTCGGGCTCCTCGTCGCCGGCACGCCCGGGCTCGCCGGCGGCCTGCTCGGCGCCGTGCTGAGCGTGGTCTTCCTCGGACTGACCGCGGTCTCCGTCCTCGTCGCGCTCCGGGTCTCGAAGGGCCAGATGATCTCGGGCGCCTTCTTCGGCATCGTGATGGGCACGTGGCTGCTGAAGTTCGTGCTCTTCCTCGTCGTGCTCATCGCCCTGCGGGACCGCACGTGGGTCGACTTCCCGGTGCTCGCGGTGGTCATCATCGCCGGGGTCGTCGGCTCGCTCGTGATCGACGTCGTCGCCGTGGCGAAGGCCCGCATCCCGATCGGCGTCAGCCTGCCCGGGGACGCCGACAGGGCCGCGTCGGACGGCTCCGGCGGCGCTGGGAACGACACCCCCCGCTCCTGAGAGCCCGAGAAGCCTCTCGCACCTGGTAGGCTTCTGGTCGTCCGCGTCCGGAGCCTTGCTCGGGGCGGGCGAGCCTCCACAACGTCCACCATCGCGTGCATCGTCTGCGCGCGCCGACACAGGAGACAGCGCTGCTATCCCACGCTCTTCCCCTGTCCCTCACTGCCGCGGGTAACGCCGTGGCCGCGGGGAGCAGCAAGGCCGCCGAATTCCACGGTCCGTCGATCAACGAGTTCTTCCCGGACCCGATCTTCTTCGCCGGGACCCCCATCGAGATGGACCGCATCGTCCTCATCCGCTTGTTCGCGGTGGCCGTGCTGCTCGTCTTCGCGTTCGTCGGGACCCGTGCGCTCAAGCTCGTCCCCAACCGCGGACAGGCGTTCATCGAGTACGCGTTCGACGTCGTCCGCCGCAACACCTTCGACAACCTGGGCGAGAAGGACGGCAAGCGGTTCCTGCCGCTCCTGGCCACGGTGTTCTTCGGTGTCCTGTTCATGAACCTGACGGGTCTCATCCCGTTCATGAACATCGCGGGCACGAGTCGCATCGCCATGCCGATGATCCTCGCGATCGTCGCCTACGTCGCGTTCATCTACGCCGGTCTGCGCAAGCACCCGGGGACGTTCCTGCGCAACTCGCTGTTCCCGCCCGGTGTGCCGTGGCCGCTGTACATCATCGTGACGCCGATCGAGCTGGTCTCGACCTTCGTGCTCCGTCCGGTGACGCTCACGCTGCGACTGCTCATGAACATGGTCGTCGGACACCTCCTCCTGGTGCTGTTCTTCTCGGCGACCTGGTTCTTCTTCTTCGACGCCGACAGCCTCTTCAAGCTGTTCGGCATCGGGACCCTGGCGTTCGGCATCGCGTTCAGCTTCTTCGAGATCCTCGTCGCGCTGCTCCAGGCGTACGTCTTCATGCTCCTGACTGCGGTGTACATCCAGCTCGCGCTGGCTGACGAGCACTGACCGACCTGTTCTGACCCCCATACGGCACGACACAAGTCGGGCCGCACTCGAAAGGAAAACACGTGGACGCAACGACCGTTCTCGCGGAGATCAACGGCAACATCGCGACGGTTGGCTACGGCCTCGCTGCGATCGGCCCGGCCATCGGCGTCGGCATCGTCGTCGGCAAGACGATCGAGTCCGTCGCTCGCCAGCCCGAGCTCCAGGGCCGTCTGACGACCCTCATGTACATCGGTATCGCCTTCACGGAGGCCCTGGCCTTCATCGGTATCGCGACGTACTTCATCTTCACCAACTAAGGCTTCTCGATGCAGACTGCACTCATCATCGCGGCGGAGGAGACCCACAATCCGCTGATCCCACCGGTGTACGACATCGTGTGGTCCGCGGTGGCCTTCGTCATCATCTTCCTCGTGATGTGGCGCGTCGTGACGCCGCGCATCACGAAGATGCTCGATGAGCGCACCGAGGCCATCGAGGGTGGCATCAAGAAGGCGGAGGCCGCTCAGGAGCAGGCCGCCGCTGCACTCGACGAGTACAACAAGCAGCTCGCGGACGCGCGTGCCGAGGCCTCGCGCATCCGTGAGCAGGCCCGTGCCGACGCCACCGCGATCGGCAACGAGGTCCGCGAGCAGGCACAGGCCGATGCAGCACGCATCACCGCCAACGCCCAGGCGCAGATCGAGGCCGAGCGGCAGAGCGCGCTCCAGTCGCTGCGGAGCGAGGTGGGCACCCTCGCCCTCGACCTCGCCTCCGGCGTGATCGGGGAGTCCCTGCAGGACGACGCGAAGTCGGCAGCGGTCGTCGACCGCTTCATCGCCGACCTCGAGGCGTCGCAGGGCCACACCGCCGGGGAGCGCTGAGCATGCGGAGCGCCACCAGGTCCGCGCTGACGTCGTCACGTGCGGTCCTCGCCGACCTCGGCGGGTCGGTCGACCTCGCCGCGGGCGTCGAGATCCTCGCCGCGGGACGCGCGATCGCCGGGTCGTCCCAGCTGCTCACGCTGCTGGCCGACCCGACGGCGGACGTCGTCGGCAAGAAGGTCCTCGTCGACCGCGTCTTCGGTGGCCAGTCCGACGTGACGCGTGCGGTCCTCACCGCGGTGGCCGGCTCGCGCTGGTCCTCGCAGCAGGACCTGCTCGCCGGGATCGAGGACGCGGGCATCCGCGCCGTCGCCGGCACCGCGTCGTCGGAGACGTCGATCGAGGCCGAGTTGTTCGCCTTCGAGACCGCCGTCCGCTCGGACGCGTCGCTCGAGCTGGCGCTCGGCACGAAGCTCGGCAGCCCGTCGCAGAAGGGCGCGCTCGTCGAGCGGCTCGTGGGGTCGAAGGTCTCCGCGCAGACCACGGCGATCCTCGAGCACCTCGTGCAGCAGCCCCGCGGTCGTCGCATCGGTGAGATCGTCCGCGATGCCTCGCGCATCGTGGCCGACCAGGCCGGCAAGGTCGTCGCGACGGTCGTCACCGCCGCTCCGCTCTCGGACGGGCAGGCGGCCCGTGTGGCACGCGGCATCGCCGAGCGCTACGGCAAGGACGTCAGCGTGAACCAGGTCGTCGACCCCGCGGTCGTCGGTGGGATGCGCGTGCAGGTCGGTGGCGACGTCATCGACGGCACGGTGTCCACACGCCTGTCGGAGCTGCGGCTCCAGCTCGCCGGCTGAGCGTACCGTCGAAGCCGACCCCTCCAAGTCCACAACGGGAACTGCCCCGTACCGAGGCAGCATCACCCTCTCGGAGCCGAAGGGCCCCGGAAAACCACAAGGAAAATCCCATGGCAGACATCACCATCAGCCCCGATGAGATCCGTGATGCCCTGAAGGACTTCGTCTCGAACTACGAGCCGACGAAGGCCTCCACGGCCGAGGTCGGGCACGTCACCGACGCGGGCGACGGCATCGCGCACGTCGAGGGCCTGCCCGGCGTCATGGCGAACGAGCTCATCCGCTTCGAGGACGGGACCCTCGGTCTCGCGCAGAACCTCGACGAGGACGAGATCGGCGCCATCGTGCTCGGCGAGTTCGCCGGCATCGAGGAGGGCCAGCAGGTCACCCGCACCGGCGAGGTCCTCTCGGCCCCCGTCGGCGACGCCTTCCTCGGCCGTGTCGTCGACCCGCTCGGCGCCCCGATCGACGGTCTCGGCGAGATCGCAGCCGAGGGCCGTCGCGCCCTCGAGCTGCAGGCTCCCGGCGTCATGTCCCGCAAGTCGGTGCACGAGCCGCTCCAGACCGGCATCAAGGCCATCGACGCGATGATCCCCGTCGGCCGCGGCCAGCGTCAGCTGATCATCGGCGACCGCCAGACCGGCAAGACGGCCATCGCGATCGACACGATCATCAACCAGAAGGCCAACTGGGAGTCCGGCGACGCCGACAAGCAGGTCCGCTGCATCTACGTCGCAATCGGTCAGAAGGGCTCCACGATCGCCTCCGTCAAGGGCGCGCTCGAGGACGCCGGTGCGATGGAGTACACGACGATCGTCGCGGCCCCGGCGTCCGACCCGGCCGGCTTCAAGTACCTCGCCCCGTACACCGGCTCGGCCATCGGCCAGCACTGGATGTACCAGGGCAAGCACGTCCTGATCATCTTCGACGACCTGTCGAAGCAGGCCGAGGCCTACCGTGCGGTGTCGCTCCTCCTGCGTCGTCCGCCGGGACGCGAGGCCTACCCGGGTGACGTCTTCTACCTGCACTCCCGTCTGCTGGAGCGTTGCGCGAAGCTGTCCGACGAGCTCGGCGCCGGTTCGATGACGGGTCTGCCCATCATCGAGACCAAGGCGAACGACGTCTCGGCGTACATCCCGACCAACGTGATCTCGATCACCGACGGTCAGATCTTCCTGCAGTCGGACCTGTTCAACGCGAACCAGCGTCCGGCCGTCGACGTGGGCATCTCGGTGTCGCGCGTCGGTGGTGACGCCCAGGTCAAGTCCATCAAGAAGGTCTCCGGCACGCTCAAGCTCGAGCTGGCGCAGTACCGCTCGCTCGAGGCGTTCGCGATGTTCGCGTCCGACCTCGACCAGGCGTCGCGCCGTCAGCTGGACCGCGGTGCACGACTGACCGAGCTCCTCAAGCAGCCGCAGTACTCGCCGTACCCCGTCGAGGAGCAGGTCGTCTCGATCTGGGCCGGCACGAACGGTAAGCTCGACCAGGTGCCCGTCGCCGACGTGCTCCGCTTCGAGGCCGAGCTGCTCGAGCACCTGCGTCGCAACTCCGACGTCCTCACGACGCTCCGCGAGACGAACCAGCTCAGCGACGACACCGTCGCCGCGATGGAGCGCGAGATCGACTCGTTCACGAAGGGCTTCCAGACGAGCGACGGCAAGACGCTCGGTTCGGAGTCGTTCGACGCGGCGGACGCCGAGGACGTCGACCAGGAGCAGATCGTCAAGGGTCGTCGCTAGATGGCGGCACAGGTCCGGGTCTACCGACAGCGCATCAAGTCGGCGAAGACCACGAAGAAGGTCACCCGCGCGATGGAGCTGATCTCGGCGTCGCGGATCCAGAAGGCACAGGCCCGCATGGCCGCGTCCGGTCCGTACTCGCGGGCCGTGACGCGGGCCGTGTCGGCCGTGGCGACGTTCTCGAACGTCGACCACGTGCTGACCACCGAGCCCGAGACGTCGACCCGCGCCGCCGTGGTGCTGTTCACCTCGGACCGGGGCCTGAACGGCGCGTTCAGCTCGAACGTCCTCAAGCAGGGCGAGGAGCTCGCCTCCCTGCTCCGCAGCGAGGGCAAGGACGTCGTGTTCTACCTCGTCGGTCGCAAGTCGGTCGGGTACTTCGCGTTCCGTGAGCGCCCGTCCGAGCGACAGTGGATCGGCGGCACGGACCAGCCGGAGTTCTCGACGGCGAAGGAGATCGGCGACGCGGTCGTGTCGAAGTTCCTCCAGGACACCACCGAGGGCGGCGTGGACGAGATCCACATCGTCTTCAACCGGTTCATCAGCCTGGCGACCCAGGAGCCGCAGGTCGTCCGCCTGCTGCCCCTCGAGGTCGTGGAGGGTGTGGAGGAGCCGTCGAACGGCGAGCCCCTGCCGCTCTACGAGTTCGAGCCGGACGCCGACGCGGTGCTCGATGCGCTCCTCCCGGTGTACATCGAGAGCCGGATCTTCAACGCCATGCTGCAGTCGGCTGCTTCCGAGCACGCCGCCCGCCAGAAGGCGATGAAGTCCGCGAGCGACAACGCGGACTCGCTCATCAGCGAGTTCACCCGCCTCGCGAACAACGCGCGTCAGGCCGAGATCACCCAGCAGATCTCCGAGATCGTCGGCGGCGCCGACGCCCTCTCGACGAAGAAGAAGTAGTGGTCCGCGAAGCTCGCGGACAGAACCCCTCAGGAAGGCACCAGCCATGACCGACACCGCAACCACCGCGGTCGAGACGTCGTCGGCGCCCGGTGTCGGCCGGATCGCCCGTGTCACGGGTCCCGTCGTCGACATCGAGTTCCCGCACGACGCGATCCCGGAGATGTACAACCTCCTGTTCACGACGATCACCATCGGTGACTCGTCGCAGGAGATCGGCCTCGAGGTCGCGCAGCACCTCGGCGACGACCTGGTCCGCGCCATCTCCCTGAAGCCGACCGACGGCCTGGTCCGAGGCCAGGAGGTCCGTGACTCGGGCGCTCCGATCTCGGTCCCCGTCGGCGACGTCACCAAGGGCAAGGTCTTCGACGTGCTCGGCAACGTGCTGAACACCGACGAGAAGCTCGAGATCACCGAGCGTTGGCCCATCCACCGCAAGGCCCCGGCCTTCGACCAGCTCGAGTCGAAGACCTCGATGTTCGAGACCGGCATCAAGTCGATCGACCTGCTGACCCCGTACGTGCAGGGTGGCAAGATCGGCCTCTTCGGTGGTGCGGGCGTCGGCAAGACGGTCCTCATCCAGGAGATGATCCAGCGCGTCGCGCAGGACCACGGTGGTGTGTCGGTGTTCGCCGGTGTCGGTGAGCGCACCCGTGAGGGCAACGACCTCATCGGTGAGATGGAAGAGGCGGGTGTCTTCGACAAGACCGCCCTCGTGTTCGGCCAGATGGACGAGCCGCCGGGAACGCGTCTCCGCGTGGCCCTGTCGGCGCTGACGATGGCGGAGTACTTCCGCGACGTCCAGAAGCAGGACGTGCTCCTCTTCATCGACAACATCTTCCGCTTCACGCAGGCCGGTTCCGAGGTCTCGACGCTGCTCGGCCGCATGCCGTCCGCGGTGGGCTACCAGCCGAACCTCGCCGACGAGATGGGTGTGCTCCAGGAGCGCATCACCTCGACGCGTGGTCACTCGATCACCTCGCTGCAGGCGATCTACGTGCCGGCCGACGACTACACCGACCCGGCTCCGGCGACCACGTTCGCGCACCTCGACGCCACGACCGAGCTCTCCCGTGAGATCGCGTCGCAGGGTCTGTACCCGGCCATCGACCCGCTGACCTCCACGTCGCGGATCATGGACCCCCGGTACCTGGGCGCCGACCACTACGAGACCGCGACGCGCGTCAAGCAGATCCTCCAGAAGAACAAGGAACTGCAGGAGATCATCGCGATCCTCGGTGTCGACGAGCTCTCCGAAGAGGACAAGATCACGGTGGAGCGCGCACGTCGCATCCAGCAGTTCCTCTCGCAGAACACGTACATGGCGAAGAAGTTCACGGGTGTCGAGGGGTCGACGGTCCCGCTGAAGGACACGATCGAGTCCTTCCGCGCGATCGCCGACGGCGAGTTCGACCACGTGGCCACGCAGGCCTTCTTCAACGTCGGCGGCATCAACGACGTCGAAGAGAAGTGGTCGCAGATCCAGAAGGAGAACCGCTGACATGGCGGCACTCACCGTGAGCGTCGTCTCGGCCGACCGTGAGGTCTGGTCGGGCGACGCCACCATGGTCGTCGCACGGACGACGGAGGGCCAGATCGGCATCCTCGCGGGGCACGAGCCGTTGCTCGCCACCCTCGCGCAGGGTCAGGTCCGCATCACCCGAGCCGACGGCTCGACGGTGACGGCGGACGCCGAGGACGGCTTCCTGTCGGTCGAGCACGACACGGTCACGATCGTCGCGCGCCAGGCCGCGCTGGCGTCCTGACCGGACTGACCGTCCTCCTCCCGCCGTCCGAGACGAAGCGGGAGGGCGGGGACCCGGCACGCACCCTCGACCTGGGTGCGTTGTCCTTCCCGGAACTGTCCGACGAGCGGGCCGCGGTGATCACCGCGGCCCGCTCTGTCAGTTCCGACGAGGCCACCGCCAGGACGGCCCTCAAGCTCGGCCCCCGGTCGGTGGCCGAGCGGCTGCGCAACCTCGAGCTCCACTCCGGACCGACGTTGCCGGCGATCGAGCGGTACACGGGGGTGCTCTACGACCCACTCGACGCGTCGGGAGCGGACGACGCCACGCGCCGGTGGTGGTCCGACCACGTGGTCGTGCAGTCGGCGATGTTCGGTCCCGTCGGTGCGGGGGACCACATCCCGGCGTACCGGCTGTCGCACGACTCGCGGCTCGGCGCGGTGCGCCTCGCGAAGCACTGGCCGGCGCCGTCCTCCCGCGTGCTCGCCGCACGCGCCGACGGCCTGGTGCTCGACCTGCGGTCGGAGGGGTACCGCGCGCTCGGTCCGGTGCCCGGCGCGGTGGCGCCGCGCGTCGTGCGCGTCGACGACGGCGGTCGCCGTCGGGCGCTCAACCACTGGAACAAGACCGCCAAGGGTCGCCTCGTGGCCTTGCTCGGTCGCACGACTGCCGTCGCCGACGACATGGACGCGCTGGTCGCGTGGGCCCGCGACAACGGCGTGGTCCTCGAGCGGACCGCCGACGGGTGGGACCTGGTGGCCGAGAGCCTGGAGCCGGTGCGGGCCTGATCCTGCACAGGCCGGTCGCCGCAGACCGGCCTCCACAGGCCATGGTCCGGACACGGCCTGGAGGCGCTGGCCGCGTCACGATCTCGTGCATGACCGAGACGAGACACGGACACCTCTCCACCCTGGTGCGCTGGCCCCGCGAGATCGCGGCCGCGGTGACCCTCCGCGCGGCCTGCGCCGCCTTGGTGGCCCCGCACCACGATGGCGTCACCGACGCAGACCGCGTCGACCCTCCGGAACTCGACCGCCCTCGCGCCGTCGTGGTGACGACCGCCTGCGGTGCGCTCGCGACGCGCTTCGCCCTGGTCGCGTTCCTCGCCGCGCCCGACGAGCCGGACCCGCGCGGCGTCGTGCCGTTCGACCCGTTCCGCGATCCGACACCCCCGGCGCTCGGCGGCGCCGGTCCGGTCCCGGACCGCGCTCGGCTGCGTCGTGCGGGGGAGCGCTGTGCCTCGTCGTGGCGGGTGTGGCGCGCCGACGGTGCCGCGGGCGGGGACGTGGGCATCGGGGCGGCAGGGGCCCTGGCGCTCGGCGCGTGGTGTGCCTGGGCCGTCGGGTCCTCGGCGCGTGCGGAGGTCCGCGCGCGGCACGCACTCGACACGCGACCCGACGACCCCTTCGCCTGGTTGGTGCTCCGGGCCGTCCGGAGCGGTCACCAGCCGGTGTGGTGGGGGAGCCCCACGGGGAGGACAGGATCGTCTACGGTGGGGTGATCATGGTGGGTGAGCCGGTGCGCGAGGACGACGTCGACGACACGGTCCTGCGTCCCCGGCGGTCGGTCCACGCGGCCCGGCACGACGACCACGCGACCGGTGACGACCCGCTCGGTGACACCGTCATCCGGCCGTCGGCCGGCGGACGGCCGCCGACGGCGTCGGCGACCGACGACACCGTCGTGCGACCGCGTCGGCATCCGGACCCGGCGGTCGCGCCCGGCCGCACACCGCCTGCGGGACCGCCCGCGGTGCCGGACCGGTCCGACGGTGGTCCCACGGGCCTCCAGGCCGGTGCGCCCGCCGTCCCGCGCGTGCCGTCGATCCGCGTGGCCGGCCGTGTCGTGCGTCTCGACCGACCGGTCGTGGTCGGCCGCCGGCCCGCCGCGCCCCGGGTGGTCCGTGGTCCCGCGCCCGAACTGCTGACCGTTCCGTCGCCCAGCGGGCAGGTGTCGTCCTCACACCTGCTCGTCCACGCCGCCGGCGAGGCCGCGGTGGTGGACGACCTGCGGTCCACCAACGGCACCGTGGTGCGCCCGCCCGGGTCCGCGCCGTTCCGGATGGCCTCCGGTGCCTCCAACGTCGTCCTGACCGGTACGCTCGTCGAGATCGGTGACGGCAACGTCATCGAGGTCCTGTCGCCGCACCTCCGGGTCGGCTCCGACGACGGCCTCCCACCGTTCCCGTCGGTCCCGTGAGGGCCGAGCGACCGGCCCGCCCCCACCCCAGAGAGCGACCCTGACACCGTGACCGAACTCGGCCGAGCTGCCACCGAGCACGCCATCGACGTCCCCGGTGGCGCCGGCACCACCCTGACGCTGTCGTGGGGAGCCGCCACCGACATCGGCCGGCGCCGCGACCACAACGAGGACAGCTACCTCATCGGTGCGCCGTTCTTCGTCGTCGCCGACGGGATGGGCGGCCACCTCGCCGGCGACCGGGCGAGCGACGCGGTCGTGCGTCGTCTCGACGAGGTCGTCGACGGTCCGTTCACCTCGCGGCAGCACATCCAGCACGCCCTGCTCCTCGCAACGGCCGACATCGAGCGTGCGGCCGGCGGCAACGCCCTGGGCGCCGGGACGACCGTCACGGGCGTGGCGCTCGTCGCTCCGCAGGGGCAGCCCGCAGCCCTCGTGTTCAACGTCGGGGACTCGCGGACCTACCGCATCGAGGACGGGTCGCTCCGTCGGGTCACCGTCGACCACTCCGTGGTGCAGGAGATGGTCGACGCCGGCCTGCTGCGCGCCGAGGACGCCGAGCAGCACCCGGACAGCAACGTGATCACCCGGGCGGTCGGGTTCGGCGAACCGCCCGAGCCGGACTGGTGGACGCTGCCGCTGCGCGCCGGGGACCGCTACCTCGTGTGCTCGGACGGCCTCACGAAGGAGCTCGGCGACGTCGGGATCTCGCGCATCGCCGCCCGCGTCCCCGGCGCCCAGGCCCTGGCGGAACGACTGGTCGGCGACGCCGTGGTCGCCGGCGGTCGCGACAACGTGACCGTCGTGGTCGTGCAGGTCGACGCTGCGCCGGACGACAGCGACGTCGAGGACACCCTGCCCCGTCCCTGAGGTCGGCACACGGGGAGCGCACTGGCCCCCGAAGTGGGGGATGGCTGCTCTCCACAGGGCGTCGCCGCCGACCCGGACGCACCGACGCGCTTCGTAGAATGGCCTCTCCGCGACGATCGACACGGCCGACCACGGGCCGGGGAAGGGGAGGACACCCATGGCGCGACGCCTGCCGTCCGACCCGCCCGTGATCGCCGGCTTCACCCCCGTGCACGTCCTGGGGTCCGGCGGCTTCGCCGACGTCTTCCTCTACGAGCAGGACATGCCGCGGCGGCAGGTCGCGGTGAAGGTCCTGCTGGACGAGGTCGTCGACGACCGCGTGCGGCAGATGTTCCAGGCCGAGGCGAACCTCATGGCCCGGCTGAGCACGCACCCGTCGATCCTCACCGTCTTCCAGGCGAGCATCGCTGCCGACGGCCGTCCCTACCTCGTGATGGAGCTCTGCTCCTCCTCGCTCAGCGAGCGCTACCGACGGGAACCCGTCCCCGTCTCCGAGGTCCTGGCGATCGGGATCCGCATCGGCGCCGCGCTCGAGACGGCGCACCGCGAAGGTGTCCTGCACCGCGACGTGAAGCCGTCGAACATCCTGCGGACCGCGTACGGCAACCCGGTGCTGTCGGACTTCGGGATCGCGGCGACGATCGGCAGCGCCGATCCGGACGAGCCCGTCGGCATGTCCATCCCGTGGTCGGCCCCCGAGGTGCTCGGCGACGAGTCCCGCGGGTCGATCCAGTCCGAGGTGTACTCGCTCGCGGCGACGGTCTACTCACTGCTCGCCGGACGCAGCCCCTTCGAGGTGCGCGGCGGGAAGAACGGCGCCGCCGACCTGATGGACCGCATCGACCGCGGCGGGGTGCGGCCCACCGGCCGGACGGACGTGCCGCCGTCCCTCGAGCGCCTGCTCGCGACGGCGATGGCTCGTCGGGTGTCCGCCCGTCCGTCCACCGTCATCGACTTCGTCCGCGGACTGCAACAGGTCGAGGCGGAGCTGGGCATCCCGCAGACCGCGGCCGACGTCGCGGTCGAGTCGTGGGCCGTCGCGACGCCGTCGTCCGACGGCGACCGCACCGTCGTGCGCGCGCTGCAGGCACCGTCCCGCGTCGGCGTGCGGCGTCGGCAGCGCCGTGCCCTGCAGGGCGGCACGTCCGTGGGTGTGCAGAGCGTCGGCACCGTGCACCGCACGGGATCGGCGACCCGGGTGCGCCGGCGCAGGCGGTCGACGCTCCTCTGGGCCGGGTCGGCGGGAGCGGTCGTCGTCGCCGCACTCGCGGTGACCGTCGTGCTCCTCGTCACCCGCGTCGGCACGGGGGCGATCCCCGCGGTGTCGGAGGTGCGGGCGGTCGCCTCGGGTGACTCCGTGTCGTTCAGCTGGCCCGACCCCGGACTCCGGTCCGGTGACACGTACGTGGTCTCCTCGGACGGGGTGTCGAGCCAGCAGACCGGCACCACCTTCGTCGTGTCCGGCGAGTCCGGCGCCGAGGAGTGCATCACCGTCGCCGTCAACCGCGACGGCAAGACCGGCGCCGCGAGTGCCGAGCAGTGCGGCACGATCGGCGGCGCCGGGTGATCCGGGCGTTCCTCGCGAAGCACCGTTCGGCGGCCGTGTCGGTCGCTGCCTCGGTGGTCGTCGGAGCCGTCATCGCGACCGCGGCCGTCGTCTCGACGGGGTACCACACGCAGCGTGTCGACCTCGGCGACGGATCCGTCTGGGTGCCGTCGGCGGAGTACGGGGCACTCGGCCGCGCGAACACGGGAGTGCTCGCGCTCAACACCGCGATCGAGTCGCCGGGCGACGACCTGTCCGTCCTGCAGCGCGGGGCCGACGTGTACAGCGTGGACGGCACGAAGGGCACCGTCGCCCGGGTCGACGTCGCAGCCGCGACCGTCGGGGACGCCGTGACCCTGCCCGCCGGCGCACCACAGGTCTTCCTGGCCGGGGACACCGCCGTCGTCGGCAACGCCGACACCGGCGAGCTCTGGGCCACACCGGCGGCCGACCTCGCCGACTTCGACGCCTCGACCGAGGCCGACCTGACACTCGGAGCGGACGCCGTCTTCGATGCCTCCGACCGCCACGTCGCCGTCTACTCCCCGCGGACCGGCCGCGCCTCGCTCGTCGACGTCGGCACGGGGCTCACGGTCGACCGCCGGTGGGACGTCCGCTTCGACCGCGACCACGACTTCCAGGTGGCCTCGTTCGGCGACCACGTCGCCGTCCTCGACCGCACCTCGGGCCAGCTCGCCGTCGACGGCGACCGCGTCGACCTCGGCGACGCCGTGGGGGACGTCCCAGCGCTGCAGCGCTCGGCGGACTCCTCGGCACGGATCACCGTCGCGGGCACCGCGGGGCTGGTGCGCGTGTCCGCCTCGGGCGCGGTCGACCGGACGGCGCTGCGGGTGTCCGGTCGACCCGCACGACCGACCGTGGTCGGTTCCTGCACCTACGCGGCGTGGGCCGGTGGCCAGGCGATGGACTCCTGCCAGGGGTCCGGGCTGCAGCAGCTCGCGCAGACCGCCGACGCGGACGACCTGCAGATCGTGCACAACGGCCGGACCGTCGTCGCCAACGACCCCCGCAGCGGCCGGTCGTGGGCGATCGACCGCAGCGGGCAGCTCATCGACAACTGGGCGGACCTGGTCGAGCAGGACGACGAGCGACAGCAGGAGCGGGTGTCCGACGACGACCCGCAGGTCGACGAGGACCAGAAGCCGCCGGTCGCGGTCGACGACGACCTCGGTGCACGTCCTGGACGGACCACGAGCCTGCCGGTCCTGCTGAACGACCACGACCCCAACGGCGACCCGCTCGTCATCAGCGAGGTCGGGCGCCTCGACGACGCGAAGGGGACCGTGGCGATCGTGGGGGACGGGCAGCGCCTGCAGGTGACGCTCGCCGCCGACGCCACCGGGACGCTCTCGTTCCCGTACACGATCACGGACGGCAACGGCGGCTCCGACAGCGCAGTCGTCCGGGTCACGGTCCGGCCCGGGTCCGAGAACGAACCGCCGCGGCAGGTCCGCAGCACGTCCGCCGACGTCGTGCAGAACGGGCACGTCGTGACCGACGTGCTCTCCGACTGGGTCGATCCGGACGGTGACCCGGTCTACCTCGAGTCCGCCACGGCCGAGGGCGACCGGGTGTCCACGACGCCCGACGGGATGCTCGACTACCGCAACGCCAGCGGCCGCACGGGGGACCGTCCCGTGCAGACCGTGGTGAGCGACGGGCGCGACCAGGGCCGGGGCACCGTCACGGTCCGTGTGGCGAAGGCCGGCAGTGTGCCCCTGCGCGCCGACCCCTTCGCCGTGCAGGGCTACGCGGGCAAGGCGTTCACCGTCGACCCGCTCGACCACGTGCGCGGCGGCAACGGCACCGTCACGTTGACGAGCGTGTCGTCCTCCGCCGGGCTGACCGTCACACCGTCGTACGACGCCGGGACCTTCCGTGTCCAGGGCGCCGGAGCCGGCGACCACCAGCTCGAGTACACCGTCACCGACGGCACGAAGACGGCGAGCGGTGTCGCGCGCGTGACGGTGCTCGCACCGCCCGACGCGTCCACGCCGCCGATCACCACCCCGAAGACGGTCTTCGTCGACACCCTGTCGACGAAGGACACCGACGTCACCGCGACCGACACCGACCCTGCCGGCGGCGTGCTCATGGTCACCTCCCTCGACGGACCGCCCCGCGACAGCGGCGTCCGCGCGAGCCTCCTCGACCAGCACGTCGTCCGGGTGACGCTCACCGCGCCGCTCGACGGCCCGGTGTCGTTCCGCTACACGGAGTCGAACGGGCTCGCGACCGCCACGGGGACGATCACGGTCGTCGAGATCCCACGACCGGACCGCATCCAGCCGCCGGTCGCACAGGCCGACTCCGCCACCGTGCGGGTCGGCGACGTCGCGGAGATCGACGTGCTCGCCAACGACTCGCAGCCGGAGGGCGAGCCGCTGACGCTCCAGCCCGAGCTCGTGCAGAACGTCCCCGGGGACGGCGGACTGCTCTTCGTGTCGGGTGACCGTCTCCGCTACCTCGCGCCGGACACACCCGGCACCCACACCGCGGTCTACCGCATCACCGGACCCGACGGGCAGTCCGCCGACGCCACGGTCACGATCTCGGTCCGTGAACGCGACGCGGCGACGAACGTCCCGCCGGTCCCGCAGACCGTGACGGCTCGTGTGGTCGCCGGACAGTCGGTGCGGGTGACCGTCCCGCTCAACGGGATCGACCCGGACGGCGACTCCGTGCAGCTCGTGGGCGTGGCGGACAACCCGGACAAGGGATCGGTCGGCGACGTCACCTCGGACGCACTCACCTACGAGGCGGGGGACTACTCGGCCGGCACGGACGAGTTCACCTACACGGTCGTCGACGCCCTCGGGGCACGGGCGACCGGCACCGTGCGGATCGGCATCAGCCCCCGCGCCGAGCAGGCCACCAACCCCGTCGCGCAGGCCGACCACGTGACGATCCGCCCCGGGGGCACGGTCACCGTGCGGGTGCTGCAGAACGACTCCGACCCGGAGGGCGGACAGCTCACCGTCGCAGCCGCGGAGCCGACCGCCGCCGGCGTCACCGCCCGGGTGCTGCAGCGCAGTCAGGTCCGCGTGACGCCCCCGAGGTCGGCCACGGACGGCGACTTCGCGGTGCTCTACACGGTCGTCAACCCCAGCGGCGGTTCGAGCACGGCGTTCCTCACGGTGACCGTCGACCGCGACGCTCCGCCGCTCCGCCCCGAGGTCGAGGACACCACGCTCGACCTGCAGGACATCCTGCGGCGACAGAGCGTCACGGTCGACGTGCTCCGCAACGTGTTCTTCGCCGAGGGCTCGACGTCGCGCCTCGTCGTCGGGGTCGTCGACGGCCACGGCGACACGGCCAGGGTGACGGCAGACCGCCGGATCACCGTGCAGCTCACCGCCGCGTCGCAGGTGGTCCCGTTCTCCGTCGCGCGCTCGGACCACCCGGACGTGGTGTCGTACGGGTTCATCCACGTCCCCGGGTTCGACGACGCCCTGCCGCAGGTCGACCGGAGCGCGGGCGCGGTGACCGTGCGGAGCGAGGCCACGGTCCGGATCCCGCTCGACCGGTACGTGGTCACGGCGAACGGCCGGACCGCGCAGCTCACCGACCGCGGCACCGTGAAGGCGACGCACGCGGACGGCGGCGACCTGGTGGTCGACCGGTCGACGCTCCAGTTCACGTCGTCGAAGCTCTACTACGGCAACGCGTCGATCTCCTTCGAGGTCACCGACGGGTCGAGCGCGAACGGCGGCAAGGGCCGCGTCGCGACGCTCGTGCTGCCGATCAAGGTCACCCCGCGGTCGAACCAGCCGCCGTCCTTCTCGGGGTCGAGCATCGACCTGCAGCCCGGCGACTCGCGGACCATCGACCTCACGAAGCTGACCGACTACCCGTACCCGGACGACCTCGGCGAGCTCCGCTACTCGGTCGTCAGCCGACCCGCTGCCGGGACGACAGCGACCGTCCAGGGCCAGCAGCTGCGGATCAGCGTGGCCGACACCGCCCCGAGGGACACCAGCGCGTCGATCGGCATCGGCGTGTCCGACGGCGCCGCCGCGGGGCGATCGGGCGTCGTGCAGGTGGGCATCGTCGGTTCGACGAGGCCGTTGGTCCAGCCCGGTGCGGACCGAGCGGTCGTCGAGCGTGGTCGGACGTCGACGATCGACGTGCTGACGAACGACCGCCCGACGAACCCGTTCCCCGGCGAGCCGCTGCGCGTCGTGGCGATCCGCGGGCTGTCCGGCGGGCTGCCGACCGGGGTGAGCGTGTCACCGAGCGCCGACCGTTCCCGCCTGCAGGTCTCCGTGTCGGACAGGGCCGCGCCCGTCGACGCCCACCTGCAGTACCAGGTCGCCGACGCGACCGACGACCCTGCTCGGTACGTCTGGGCGGACGTCACGATCGCCGTGCAGGACGTCCCGGACTCGCCGGGAGCCCCCACCCGGACGGGCACGTTCCGGGGCGGGCAGGCCACCCTGACGTGGGCCACACCGCAGGCGAACAACTCGCCGATCACGGGGTACCGCATCGAGGGCACCGGCGGCGTGGCACAGGACTGCGGTACCTCCACGGTCTGCACCATCACCGGGCTCGACCCGGCCGCGTCCTACCGGTTCTCCGTCGTCGCCCGGAACGCCGTGGGCGACTCGGCGTCCTCCGCGACGTCCGCGCCGATCAGCGCCGACTTCGTGCCGACCGCACCCAGGGGCCTCCGCGTCGGACCGAGCAGCGCGACGCCGAACGAGCTCGACGTCACCTGGGACACCGTCGGCGCACCGAACGGCGGGTCCGCGGTGTCGAACTACGTCGTCTCCGTGCAGGGCCCGGGCCTGTCGACCACGCGGAACGCCGGCACCGCCACCAACGTCTCGTTCACCGGGGCGCAGAGCGGCGCCGAGTACACCGTCCGGGTGTCGGCACGGAACGCGGCGGACCGCGACGGCAACCCGGTGCAGTGGAACGAGGCGTCCGCGACCGGTTCCGCAGTCGGGGTACCGGGCAGACCGACCGGCCTGACCGCGGTGACTCCCGACCGGGCACAGCAGGACGGCAGTTCCACTCCGGTGGTGTCGTGGAGCGCCGCACCGTCCGGTGGCGGGCCGACCCTGTCGTACGCGGTCTACCGCTCGGCCAGTGTCCCGTGCAGCGTCCCCTTCCCGTCCGGGTCCCTCGGCGGGACGAGTCCGGTCAGTGACCCCGGGCAGGGTGCCGGCACGAAGACGTACACGGTCCTGGTGTCGAACGGGTACTTCTGCAACTCTGACTCGGTCTCGACGACGGCCTGGTCGACGCCGGACTCGGCGCCGTCGGCCCAGGTCGCGATCGCCCAGTCCTCCTCCAACGCGAACTCCTTCCTGGTGTCGGTGTCCGACGCGCGGTCCGCTGCGACGGTCGACCACTTCGAGGTCGACTTCGGCTCCGGGTGGACCGTCCTCCGTGGCGCTGCGGCCGAGGTGCCGAGCGTGGGGTACGGAGCGTCCGCGCCCGTCCGGGTCCGTGCCTGTGGTTCACCGAGCCAGCAGTTCTGCTCGACCCCCTCCGTCCGGACCGCGACCGCGTTCACCACGGCCGTGGACGTGGCCGCGAAGCAGGGTGACCCGATCTCCGTCACCGACCAGAACCCGGGCGGCGCCGTGTCGATCTCCTACGAGGCCGACTGGTCGTGCTCCGCGAGCCTCGACACCACCTGCGTCCCCGGATCTCGCTGGGCCGAGGGGGACACGCCGCCGACCACGCCCGCGGAGGCCACGGGTGTCCGCGTCCGGGCGACCGTCACCACGAGCGACCAGACCGCGACCTCGAGGACCGGACCGTGGTCGGCCGTGGTGCCCGTGACACCGACCGAGCAGCTGTCGCCCAGTCCCGCGCCGTCCGACCCGGTCGACCCGCCCGACCCCACCGACCCGCCCGCCGGCTAGGCAGCAGCCGACCCCCGCACCCGCGCCCTTCGAGAACGAGGACCCTCCCGCATGAGCATGACCCCCGAGCAGGCCGCCTGGTTCGCCGACGTCGCCGGTCGCATCGTGACGAACGTCGAGCAGGTGCTCCTGGGCAAGACGTTCGTCATCCGGCTCGCCGTCACCGCCATGCTCAGCGAGGGCCACCTCCTGCTCGAGGACGTCCCCGGAACGGGCAAGACGAGCCTCGCCCGGGCGATGGCGCAGAGCGTGGAGGGCACGAACAACCGGATCCAGTTCACCCCCGACCTGCTGCCCGGTGACATCACCGGGATCAGCGTGTACGACCAGCGCACGCAGGAGTTCGACTTCCACCGCGGCCCGGTCTTCGCGAACATCGTCCTGGCCGACGAGATCAACCGCGCCAGCCCGAAGACCCAGTCGGCGCTGCTCGAGGCGATGGAGGAGGCCGCGGTGACGATCGACGGCGTGCGGCACCGCCTGGCCCCGCCGTTCATGGTCATCGCGACGCAGAACCCCGTCGAGCAGGCCGGTACGTACCGTCTGCCGGAGGCGCAGCTCGACCGGTTCCTCATGCGGACCTCGATCGGGTACCCGGACCACGCGGCGACGGTCCGCCTCCTCGAGACCTCGTCGGCCCCGTCCGCCGCGGTCCCGCTCGCGAGCGTCGTCCCGGCAGCGACCGTCACCGAGATGGCGGCACTGGCGCGGACGGTGCACGTCGACCCGACCATCGCCGACTACGTCGCCCGGTTGGTCGAGGCGACCCGCGGGGCCAGCGAGGTCCGGCTCGGCGTCAGCGTCCGCGGCGCCATGGGCCTGGTGCGCGCGGCCCGCGTGCACGCCGCGGTGCTGGGGCGGCACTACGTCACCCCCGACGACGTCAAGGCCCTCGCGGTCCCCGTGCTCGCGCACCGCCTGGTGCTCGACGCCGAGGCGGAGTTCGACGGCGTCAGCGCCACGAGCGTCGTCTCCCAGCTCCTGGTCGAGACCCCGCCGCCCGCCGACCGAGCGGTGTCGTGACCGACCGCCGCTCCGGGGCCACACGCTCGCGCCGCGACTCGACACGATCGCGGCGCGGCACTGCCGTGCCCGAAGGGACCGGCACCGTCGCCGGGGTGACGAACGTGCGCACCCGGCTGGTCGGGGACCGCGACGGGGTCGCCGCGGACGCCGTCGTCGGTCTCGCGAAGGCGTGGGCAGCGGTCTGGAGGCTCGTCCGCCGTGGGTGGGCCGAGGTCTCGTCCGTCGTCACCGGACTGGGCTGGACGGTCGCCGCCGTCACGCTCGTCGCGTTCGTCGTCGGGTACCGGTTCGGACTGCGCGAGGTCGTCGTCGTCGGCTTCGCCGGCGCGGTGCTCGTCGTCGTCGCGGTGGTCGCGCTCGTCGGCCGGTCCCGCCTGGTGGTCCGGATGCGGTTGCCGCAGCACCGGGTCGCGGTCGGCGACGACGCAGGTGTCGTCGTGACGGCCGAGAACCCCGCCCGGCTGCCGTCGGTCCCGACCACGGTCGAGGTGCCGGTCGGCGCGGGTCTGGTCGACGTCGCGGTCCCCGCGGTCGCGCCGCAGGGCGTCTTCGAGCAGCACGTGCCGGTCCCGACGGTGCGCCGGGGCGTGCTCGACGTGGGACCGGTGACGGGCGTCCGTGCCGACCCGGTCGGCATCGTCCGACGCGAGGTCGTCTGGACCGCACGCGAACAGGTCATCGTGCACCCGCGGACCATCGCCATCCCCTCCACGAGCACGGGGCTCGTCCGTGACCTCGAGGGTCAGGCGACGACCGACCTCTCGCCCGCCGACATCGCGTTCCACGCCGTCCGGGAGTACCTGCCGGGCGACGACCCCCGCACGATCCACTGGAAGTCGACGGCGAAGTCCGGCGCGCTCATGGTCCGGCAGTTCGAGGACACCAGGCGCTCGCACCTCGTGGTCGCCCTCGCGACCGGCCGCGGTGAGTTCGCGGGCGACGACGAGTTCGAGCTCGCGGTGAGTGCCGCGGCGTCCCTCGGCGCTCGGGCGGTCCGGGACGGCCGGGACGTCTCGGTCGTCGTGTCCGAGCGGACGCCGGAGTACGCCAGGCGACCGGTCCGGGCGGTCCACCGCCTCCCGACGGTCACACCGACGCGGCTGCTCGACGAGTTCGCGACGGTCGGCCTGTCCGACTCCTGCCTGCCGGTCGCCGAGGTCGCCCGCATCGTCGGTGCCGACACCGCGGGGATCTCGGTCGCGTTCCTGGTGGTCGGGTCCTCGGTCGGGCTCTCAGCGCTCCGGCTCGCCGCGACCCGGTTCCCGGTCGGCGTCGAGGTGGTCGCGGTGACCTGCGAGCCCGAGGCGCAGCCGCGCTTCCTGCGGGTCGCGGGGTTGACGGTCGTGACGATCGGCTACCTCGACGACCTCCGTCAGGCCCTGCACCGATCGGCAGCGGCGTGAGCGCCCCTGCCGGGGACGCGTCGCGGGTCCGCTCGCGACGCGCCGACCGCCGGGCCGACCGCCGGAGCGGACGCAGACGCGGCGCGCTGCGGACGACGGGCGGCACGCTCGCCGTGTGGTTGGTCCTCGCGGTCGCCAGCACCGCGTGGTGGCCCGTCCACCGCGACACCTCGATGGTCACGGCCGGGATCACGGCGGTGCTCGCCGGGACGGCCGTCGCCCTCGCAGGTGCACTCGGACGCCTGCCCGCGGCCGCGGTCGGAGCGCTCACCGTGGCCGCCTTCGCGCTGACGGGCGTGCCGGCCGCGGTCCCGGACCGCGCCGCCGGGCTGCTGCCGACCGGCCCGGGACTCGTCGACCTCTTCGCCGGTGTCGCGCTCGACTGGAAACGGCTGGTGACCGTGAGCCTGCCCGTGGGGTCGTACGAGTCGCTGCTGGTGCCCTACTTCGTGACCGCGCTCGTCGCCTCGGTGGTCGCCGTGAGCGTGGCGACCCGCGCGCGGCGTCCGGAGCTCGCGAGCATCCCCGCACTGGTGCTCTTCGCCGCCGGTGTCGTGGTCGGACCGAGCCGACCGGACGTCGCACTGGAGACCGCCGTCGCGCTCGGTGGGATCGCGCTCGTCTGGGCGCTCACCGCGCGCCACGTCCGTCGCGCCGTGTCGGTGGCGCGGACGGTCGGTGCACGCGTGCCGGTCTGGCGGTCCGTGATGCGCCCGGCCCTCGTCGGGACGGGGACGATCGTCGCGGCGGCGGTCGTCGCGACCGGCCTCGGCGTCGTGGCACCGCCGTCGGTGGGCCGGACCGTCGCGCGGACCGACGTCGTCAAGCCGTTCGACCCACGCGACGAGGTCAGTCCGCTCAGCGCGTTCCGGTCCTACGAGGAGTCCGGCGAGGCGGACACCGCGCAGTTGCGTGTCACCGGCCTGCCGCGGGGCGGCTTCGTGCGCATCGCGACGCTCGACACGTACGACGGCGTGGTCTACCGCGTCGGCGGTGACGACGGCTCGTCGGCGTCCGGCACCTTCGAGCGGGTCCCGACGTCGGTGGACGTCCGGGGTGTCCGGGGCGCCGACCTCGACGTCGGTGTCGACGTGGACGGGTACCGCGGCGTCTGGCTGCCGACCGTCGGGGACCTCGAGACGGTCTCCTTCCGCGGACCGGATGCCGATCGTGACCGCGGCGCGTTCTCGTACAACCGCACGACCCGCACCGGAGTGGTGGTGGGCGGCGTCGGCGCCGACACCCGCTACGACCTGACCGCCGTGCTGCCCGACCAGCCGACCGACGACCAACTCGCGGCCGCCCGCCCGGGGACGGCCTCGGTGCCGACCCCGAGCGGTGTGCCCGACGCGGTGCGGGAACGGGTCGACGCGACGACGGCCGACTCGGGGTCCGACGGCGCCAAGCTCGTCGCCGCGATCGCGTCGCTCAAGCGCTCGGGCTACGTGAGCCACGGGGTCGGTGACGACCGGGCGAGCCGTTCGGGACACGGTGCGGACCGGATCGAGGAGCTCCTCACGGCGCCGATCATGATCGGCGACCAGGAGCAGTACGCCGTCGCGGCCGCGCTCATGGCCCGCCAGCTCGGGTTCCCCGCCCGGGTCGTGATGGGCTTCACGGCCGGGGGTGACGCGGGCGGCGCGACCGCCTCGGGCGGTGGCGCCGGCAGAGCGACCACGTTCCGTGGCTCTGACGTCACGGCGCGTGTCGAGGTGGACACCGCCCAGTGGGGCTGGGTGATGGTGAACCCGAACCCGGTCGTCCGTGACATCCCGGACGAGCAGGACCAGACGCCGCAGCCGGTGACGCGTCCGGAGACCGTCGTGCCGCCGCCCCCGGTCGAGCAGCAGGACCAGGACCAGCAGGCGCCACCGCAGAGCGACCGAGACACGCCGCCCGTGCAGCCGTTGTGGCTGCAGGTCCTGCTCGCCGCACTGCCGTGGGTGCTCAGCACGCTCGGCCTCCTGGCCCTCGTGCTCCTGCCCGCCGCGGTCATCGTGCTGTGCAAGCGGGTGCGGCGCCGGCGGCGGCGCCGAGCTCCGACACCGCGTGCGCGGGTCGTCGGTGCGTGGGACGAGTACCGCGACGCGCTGGTGGACCGCGGGCACGAGGTCGGCCGGGCGGCGACGCGGCGCGAGGCCGTCGTCGGCGCGCCGGGGGAGGGCGGCTCGGGACTCGCCGTGGTCGCGGACCGCAGCGTGTTCGGGCCGGACGAGGTCGATCCGGGGGTTGCCGACCGCATGTGGTCGGCCACCGACGCGGCGATCACGAGCCTGCGCGTCGGCCGGAACCGACGCGAGCGCTGGCGCGCGGCGGTGTCCCTCCGGTCCCTCCGGCGCAGCCTGCCCAGCCGCCGGACCGGCGGGGAGCCCGCGGGTGGCCGTCCTGCCGCACGGACGACAGGTGTCGCCCGGGCCGACGCTCGCGGCCAGGATCGTCGTGGCGGTCGTGACTACGATGGGCCGGAGGCCGGCGAGCGTCGTGGACGGCCGAGTGAGGACTGAGGCGAACCGTGATCAGATGCGAACACTGCGGATCGATGCTGCCGGACGGCGCGATCTTCTGCGGTGAGTGCGGGCGCTCGGTGAACGTCTCGGCGAGCCGACGTCCTGCCCCCGCGGCACCCGTCGACGAGACCCCGCCCCCGCCCCTCCGCCAGCCGGAGCAGCACGGTCGACACCCCGACCCGGCGACCGAGGCCTGGCTGCCCGAGGCGACGCTCGACCCCGCGACCCGTGCCTGGCTGACCGGTGAGGACCGGCAGCCCGGCACCGTCCCCGTCGACCGACCGTCCGTGGTCCCCCCTGCGCCGGAGCCGTTCCCCGAGCGCACGCCCCGACGCCCCGACCCCGGTACGCAGGCCCCGGATGCGGCCGCCGGCACGGTGGAGCCGCCCCTCGACCCAGCGGCGTACCCGACCGACGACGACGACCGCGCCGGGGGAGCGGGAACCGCGGAACCCGCCGACGCCGAGCCCGAGCCCGAGGACGCCGAGCCCGAGGACGCCGACCGCACGCACACCGCGCCGGTCGCCGAGCACCGTCCCGCCGCCGACCAGGCCGTGGCCGAGGCGCAACCGACCGCCCCCGTCTGGGCGCCTGCGGTGCAGCAGCCCCCCGCTCCCTCGCGACCCTCGTGGTGGATCGGTCGCGGTACGGCCGCACCCGAGCCGCCCGTCCCCGAGACGCCCGTCGGAGCGTCCGACGAGGACCGCCCGCAGCCGGGGGACACCGCCGTCGTGGAGCCGCTCGTCGAGCGCCGGGCACCGAGCCCGCTCGTGGCGCCGGGCAGCGGCCCGTCGACCTGCCCGGTGTGCGGTCACGTGCTCGAGCCCGACGACATCTTCTGTGCCGAGTGCGGTGCCGTGCGTCCGACCGTCACGGCTGCGTTCACGGGACCCGTCGTCCCGCTGCCGATGGCGCGTCCGGACTGGGCGGCCGAGCACGAGCCGGTGGCCGACCCCGACCGCACGCCTGCGCCCGACGGTGCGTCCGCGGTCGAGCCGTCCGACGAGCCGGGAGCCTCCGGACCGCTCCCCGCGACGCCGGACGAGCAGCACCAGGACGAACGCCAGCAGGAGGCCGACCAGCAGGACGCGGACCAGCAGGACGCGGACGACCACGAGGCGGACCGCCAGGACGCGGACCACCAGGGCGAGCGTCACCTGGACGCGGACCACCTGGACGCCGACCACGCCCCGGTTCCCGGCAGCGCGGCGGACGACCCCGCCGACGAGCACGGTCCCGTGGTCCCCCTGGCGCCGGCCGTGGGCACCGCTGGCGTCGAGGGCTCTCCGTGGACGCCGTCCCGGCCGAGCGGAGCGCACGCGGCACCCGACGAAGCGACCGCTCCGGTCTCACCGACCGTCCCGAGCGCCTCCGCGTCCGCACTCACGAGCAGCTCGGCGTCGGTCCCGGCAGCCGCGCCGCTCCCGCCCCTCCCCGGTGCGACCGGTCCGGTGTTGCCCGTGGTCGGGGCGGCGACCGTGCCGTCGAGCGCCGACGACGCGTCTGGTGCCGAGGACGAGCCGGGCGCCGAGGACGTCGAGGAGACCCGCATCGTCGACCGGAACACGAGCACCGCTCCGTTCGTCCTGCACTTCAGCACGGGGGAGCGCGCCGCGGTGCAGGGGACGGGCCTGCTCGGTCGCCTGCCCCGACCGCAGCCCGGCGAACGGTTCGACGACCTGCTGACGGTGCACGACCCCGGCAAGTCGGTCTCCAAGACGCACCTCGAGATCGGCCGCGACGGGGACGACCTCTGGGTGGCCGATCGGTTCTCGGGCAACGGCACGGTGGTCCGGCACATCGACGGGTCCATCCGTCGCTGCGAGCCGGGTCGTCGCTACCGGGTCGAGCGCGGTGCACGGGTCGACATCGGGGAGCAGTTCTTCCTCGTGCAGTGACCGCCCGAGGATCCTCCTGCACCGCGGCGTGACCCGGTCGCACGCTCCACAAGCAGCGCGGTGCGGGCACCCTCGGGTCGCCGATGGCGCTTCACTCGGACGATGAGCTTGTTCGCGGTCCGCTGTTGTCTCGTCGTGACGGCGGTCGTGCTCGTTGTCGTCGGGCTGTCCGCGGACCTGCCGGGTCAGGCGCGGTCGGCGCTCCTCGTGGCCGGGGGGTGGTGCGCCTTGCTCGACCTCGTGGTCGCCCGGACCGACCGACGCTCCCGGTCCCTCGAGCCCGCCGTCGTCCTCGTCCCGCCGCTCCTCGACGGGTGCTCGGACGACGCACTCCACCTCGACGGGCGCCCGGACGACGCCGGCCCCGCCACGTCCGGCATCCTGCTCGGTCGCCGCCCGGACGGCGCCCCGGTCCGCACCGGGGCCGATCCGCAGGCGCGCTGCCACCTCGTGGTGGTCGGCACCGGAGCCCTCGCGGAGGGGACCTACGCCGCGCTGCAGGCGCAGCTCACCGCACTCGCCGGTACCGGAGCCCGGACCACCGATCGGGCCCGCAACCCGGCCCCCGACCGCGCCCCGACCGACACCGGCGCGGTCCGCGCCCTCGCCGGCCCCGGACTCGGCCCCGCGGTGCGGCCCACGCGCGGAGCGCTCCCGCCCGGCACCGCGGTCACCGTCCGGTTCGACCACGGCGGCACCGTCCGCACGACGGTCGTGCTCGTGCCCGGCCTGCACCTGCTCCCGCGCCGCTGGGACCACCTCGTCGAGGTGACACGGCACGGCTGCCGGACGCAGGACCACCCGGACGGGCAGCCCGCGCCGATCGAGCCGGTCCTGCCCCTGCTGGTCGGGTGAGCGCGCCGGACGTCAGCGCAGGCCGGCTCCCGGGCGGACCCTGCCGACGGGGACGCCACCGCCGAGCACCTGCTCGCTCGTCGCCGCGAGCACGTCGGCGACACCGGCTGCGTCGACCAGCCCGTTCCGCTCGAGCAGCGTCAGTGCGGCGACCGTACCGGCGCGCTGCGACCCGTCGAGGGTCTTCACCGCCACGGCCGCACCGCCCGGGAGGCCCATCACCATGACGCCCTCGGCGCCGAACTTCGCCAGCACCCGCAGGCGCTCGATCGCGACGGTGTTCGCCCGTCCGATGCCGTCGAGCGCCCAGGGGTGGTCGAGCACGGCGTCGACGAGCGCTGCGCTGTCCGCGTCGCTGCGCGCGACGACCCCCGCGAAGCCGCGAGCGAGCCCGCGGAGCGTCAGCGGGAAGACCGGGGCGCCGCAGCCGTCGGTCCCGACGAGGTCGACGGTCTCGCCGGTGTACTCCTCGACGGTCTCGCGGACGCGCTGCTGCACCGGATGGGTGACGTCGAGGTACTTCGCCTCGTCCCACCCGTTGACCCGGCACGCCGCGAGCATGCCGGCGTGCTTGCCGGAGCAGTTCATCGCCAGGCGTCGCGGGGCGGGCATCGTCCGCGCGGTGGCCCGGTCGAAGGGCAGGTCCGGCGGGCAGCCGAGGTCGGACTCCTCGTGGTCGAACGACTCGAGCATGTGCAGCGCCAGGGCCTGGTGCGCGGCGGTCCCGGCGTGGCTCGCCGTCGTGAGCACGAGTTCCTCGTCGCTGAACACGGCACCGGCGCGCCGGATCGCGAGCGCCTGGAAGGGCTTCATCGTGGAGCGCGGGTAGATGCTCGCCTCGACGTCGCCGACGGCGTCGAGCACCGAGCCGTCCGCGGCGACGACGACCCCGGCACCGACGTGCCGGCTCTCGTCGAAGCCGTTCCGGTCGAGCACCGCGAGCTCGACGGAGCCCTCGGCGGTGAGAGGATGGCGGTCTGTGCGGACGTCGGGGATCACCGTCATGTCGTCATCGTAGTGAGCGGCGACGCCACGTCGTCGCACGGGCCGGCCGCTCCGGCACGACGGACGGCGCACGACCACCACCGCACGAAGGAGCGCACCGTGACCGACCACTCCTACGAGGTCTCCGTCCGCTGGACCGGCGACCGCGGGACCGGGACGAGCGGGTACCGCGACTACGGCCGCGACCACGTGATCGCCGCCGGGGACAAGGACGACATCGCCGGGTCCGCCGATCCGGCGTTCCGCGGTGACCGCGACCGCTGGAACCCGGAGGAGCTCGTGCTCGCGGCGCTCAGCCAGTGCCACATGATGAGCTACCTGTACGTCGCCGTGCAGCGTGGGTTCACGGTCGTCGACTACCACGACGACGCCTCCGCCTCGCTCGACGTGCACCGGGACGGCACCGGAGAGCTGACCGGCGCGGTGCTGCACCCGGTGGTCACGATCCTCGAGGCGGACCGCGTCGAGGACGCCGAGGCCGCCCACGCGGAGGCGAACCGGCTCTGCTTCGTGGCGCGTTCGGTGGCGTTCCCCGTCCACCACTCGCCCGTCACCAAGGTCCGTGCGGCAGGATAGGTCCCCGTGAAGCGTCTCCGCCTGCTCCCGATCGCCATCGTCCCCGCCGTCGTGCTGGGACTCGCCGCCTGCTCGGGGAACGGCTCCGGTGACGCCTCGGCATCGCCGAGCGCGTCGTCCAGCGCCTCGGCGACGCCCATCTCCTCCTGCCCGGACCCCGGATCGGCGTCCGACGCCGTGAAGGTGAGCGGCGCCGACGTCGGCGGTGACGTCGCTCCCGGCGTCGCCTTCGACAAGGGGCTGAAGGCCGGCACCCCGCAGGCCACCACGGTCGTGAAGGGCTCGGGCAAGGCCCTCAAGGAGGGCGAGTTCGCCCAGGTCTCCTACGTCGTCTACAAGGCGTCCGACGCCTCGAAGCTCGGCGCGGTCGGCTTCGACCAGGGCAACCCCCAGGTGCTCTCCGTCGGCGGGTCCGGCTTCGGTGCGCTCCTCGCGTGCACGAAGGTCGGCGACCGCGTCGCGGCCGTCGGCGAGTCCGCCGCGCTCGGCTTCAACACCGGCGGCCAGATCGTCGTCGTCGCCGACGTCGTCGCGCAGACCCCGACGAAGGCGACCGGCGCGCCGCAGACCCAGGACCCGGCACTGCCGACGGTCGAGGACAAGGCCGACGGCGAGCCCGAGATCACGATCCCGTCGGGTGCGAAGGCGCCGGCGAAGACCGAGGTCGAGGTCCTCAAGCAGGGCAAGGGCGAGGCGATCGCGAACGGCGACACCGCGCTGGTGCAGTACAAGGGCGTGCAGCTCGACGGTGGCAAGGAGTTCGACTCCTCGTGGTCGAAGGGCGCACCGACGACGTTCACCGTCTCCGAGGGCTCGCTCATCAAGGGCTTCGTCACCGGCCTCGTCGGACAGAAGGTGGGCTCGCAGGTCCTCATCGTGACCACGCCCGAGGACGCCTACGGATCGAACCCGCCCGAGGGGTCCGGCATCCCGAAGGACGCCTCGCTGGTCTTCGTCGTCGACATCCTCGCCAAGGGCTGACCGTGACGGACGGCGCCGGGCCGGGACCCACCGCACGGCAGACCCCGGCACGGCGCCGCATCGTCGTCCTCGGCAGCACCGGTTCCATCGGGACCCAGGCCCTCGACGTCGTCGCCCGCAACCCCGACCGGTTCGAGGTCGTGGGACTCACCGCCGGCACGAACCGCGACCTCGTCGCCGAACAGGCGGCCCGGTTCGGGGTCCGGGACACCGCGTTCGGTGCCGTGGAGGCCGAGCGCCTGGTGCGCAGCGTCGAGGCCGACGTCGTCCTCAACGGCATCACGGGGTCCGTCGGCCTCGGCCCGACCCTCGCCGTCCTGGAGACCGGGACGACCCTGGCCCTGGCCAACAAGGAGAGCCTGATCGTCGGGGGCCCGCTCGTGCAGCAGGCGGCCGCGCCCGGGCAGATCGTCCCCGTCGACAGCGAGCACTCCGCCATCGCCCAGGCCCTCCGTTCCGGGTCGGCAGCCGAGGTCCGCCGCCTCGTCCTCACCGCGAGCGGCGGTCCGTTCCGCGGACGGTCGCGGGAGAGCCTGCGGGACGTCACCCCCGCGCAGGCCCTCGCGCACCCGACGTGGGACATGGGCCTCGTCGTCACCACGAACTCCGCGACGCTCGTCAACAAGGGCCTCGAGGTCATCGAGGCGCACCTGCTCTTCGGCGTGCCGTACGACCGGATCGACGTGACGGTGCACGCGCAGTCGATCGTCCACTCCATGGTCGAGTTCGTCGATGGCTCGACGATCGCACAGGCGTCGCCGCCGGACATGCGGCTGCCGATCGCCCTCGGCCTCGCGTGGCCGGACCGGGTGCCCGGCGTCGGGGTCCCGCTCGACTGGACCACCGCGAGCACCTGGACCTTCGAGCCGCTCGACGCCGCGGCCTTCGGCGCCGTCGACCTGGCCAAGCACGTCGGGGTCCTCGGCGGGACCCACCCTGCCGTGTTCAACGCCGCGAACGAGCAGGCCGTCGCCGCCTTCCACGCGGGGGCGATCGGTTTCCTCGACATCGTCGACACGGTCCGCCGCGTGGTCGACGACCACACCGCGGGGGAGTCGTCCCTCGACGGCGTCCTCGCCGCGGAGCGCTGGGCGCGCGCGGCCGCGGACCGCCTGTTGGCCCGCTGACCCGCTGACCCGACCGGGGTCGCGACCCCGCCACGGGGTCCGGTGACGGACGCGCCTGCGGTGATCCGTGCCTCCCGGCCGGACGGGAGGCGCGGCAGACCTCCCAGCGCGCGCTCGGCTCCGTCATGGCCAGGGTCCCGTACCCTGCTCCGGTGACCGTCGAATCCGTGCTCCTCTTCGTCCTCGGCGTGGTCGTCTTCATCGTCGGCCTGCTGGTCTCGATCGGGCTCCACGAGCTGGGACACCTCTCCTTCGCGAAGCTCTTCAACGTCAAGGTGACGCAGTACTCGCTCGGGTTCGGCAAGGCGATCTGGTCGTTCCGACGGGGCGAGACCGAGTACGGCATCCGTCCGATCCTGCTCGGCGGGTACATCTCGATGGTGGGCATGCTGAAGCCGCGTGCCTCGGGCCGGGCGAACGCCATCACGAACACCGGCATGTACGGCGCCTTCGTCCAGGACGCCCGCCAGGCGAGTGCCGAGCAGATCGCGGACGCCGGCGGGGACGACTCGCGGGCGTTCTACCGACTGACGCCGTGGAAGCGCATCATCGTCATGGTCGCCGGCCCGGCGATGAATCTCGTCATCGGCGTCGTCCTGTTCGGCGTGCTCCTGTGCGGCTTCGGCGCCCCCACGACGACCTTCACCGCGAGCGTCGACTGCGTCCTGCCGACGAGCGACGCCACCGCGTGCGCCCCCGGTGACGCCGGGTCGCCCGCGAAGCTCGCCGGCATCCGCGACGGCGACGTCGTCGTCTCGGTGAACGGACGGCAGGACCCGACGATCGCCGAGGTCTCCCGCGTCTTCCAACGTTCGGCGGGCAGGGCCGTCGAGGTCGTCGTCGAACGCGACGGCGGGCGGAGGACGCTCCAGGTCACCCCGCAGCTCGCCACCCGCGACGTCGTGACCGCGGAGGGCACCGCGGCGAAGAACGCGGACGGCACCACGAAGACCCAGCGGGTCGGCGTCGTCGGCGTCAGCATCGGCCAGTCGCTCGTCCGCCAGTCGCCCGCCGCGGTGCTGCCCGCGACCGGCGCCCAGATCGCGGCGTCGGCGCACCTGATCATCGACCTGCCCCAGCGCCTGGTGGCCGTCTGGAACGCGGCGTTCGGCGCGCAGGAACGGTCGCAGGACAGCCCCGTGTCGGTCGTCGGCGTCGGGCGGGCGATCGGCGAGGTCTCGTCGATGAGCGGCGTGCCCGTCGTCGACAAGGCGTACACGATCCTCGGCCTGCTCGCGTCGCTCAACATCGGCCTGTTCGTGCTCAACATGGTGCCGCTCCTGCCGCTCGACGGCGGCCACATCGCAGGTGCCCTGTGGGAGGCCGTGAAGCGCCGCGCGTACGCGATCGCAGGCAAGGCGGACCCGGGCGCGATCGACCTGGCGAAGACGATGCCCCTCACGCTCGTGGTGGTCGTGCTGCTGGCCGGCATGAGCGCGCTGCTCGTCTACGCCGACATCGTGCGACCGGTGGACCTGTTCGGGTAGCACTACGCTCACCGCATGAGCACCGCGCCCGTGCCCCCTGCCGCCGAGGTCCGCACCGTCGAGCACCAGGGGATCGACGTCATCGCCGAGTCCGACCGCAAGGGTCGCCCGCGTGGCCTGTTCTGGCCGTGGTTCGCGGCGAACGTGTCGGTGCTCGGGCTGAGCTACGGGTCCTTCGTCCTCGGGTTCGGCATCTCCCTCGCCCAGGCGACGGTGGTGTCGGTCGTCGGCGTCGTGTTCTCGTTCCTGCTCTGCGGGATCGTCGCGATCGCCGGCAAGCGCGGCTCGGCGCCGACCATGGTGCTGAGCCGTGCGGCGTTCGGTGTCCGCGGCAACCGGCTGCCGTCGTTCCTGAGCTGGGTGCTCACCGTCGGGTGGGAGACCGCTCTGGCGTCCCTCGCGGTGCTCGCCACGTCGACCGTCTTCCGTGAGCTCGGCTGGGACGACGGGGTCGTGACGAAGCTCGTCGCCCTCGTCGTCGTCGCCGCGCTCGTCGTCGGGGCGGGCGTCGCCGGGTTCGACGTCATCATGCGGCTGCAGACCGTCATCACCGTGGTGACCGCCGTGCTGACCGTCGTGTACGTCGTGCTCGCGGTGCCGTCGATCGACCTCGGTGTGCTCGGGGCCCTTCCGGCGGGGAGCGCGCAGAACGTGGTCGGCGCCCTCGTCCTCGTGATGACCGGCTTCGGGCTCGGCTGGGTGAACGCCGCCGCCGACTACTCCCGCTACCTGCCGCGGACGTCCTCGACGGGCGGCGTGGTCGGGTGGACGACCTTCGGCGGGGCACTCGCCCCCGCGGTGCTCGTCGTGGTCGGCGTGCTGCTGGCCGGGTCGTCGACGGAGTTGAACAGCGCCATCGGTGCCGACCCGATCGGTGCGCTCACCACGATCCTGCCGGTCTGGTTCCTCATCCCGTTCGCCGTCGTCGCGATCCTCGGGCTCGTCGGCGGCGCGGTGCTCGACATCTACTCGTCCGGCCTGGCCCTGCTCAGCGCCGGCGTCCGCATCCCGCGCCCGGTCGCGGCCGGCGTCGACGGCGTCTTCATGGTCGCGGGCGCCGTCTACGTGGTCTTCTTCGCGAAGGACTTCATCTCGCCGTTCCAGGCCTTCCTCGTCACCCTCGGCGTCCCGATCGCCGCCTGGGCGGGGGTCTTCGTCGCCGACGTGCTGCTGCGTCGTCGCGCCTACGCCGACGCCGAGCTCGACGACGTCCGCGGGCGCTACGGCGACGTGCGGTGGGCGGCGATCGGCCTCGTCGTGCTCGGGACGGCGCTCGGGTGGGGGCTCGTCACGAACACCTACGGGGTGCCGGCGTGGCTCAACTGGCAGGGCTACCTGCTCGGCCCGATCGGACTCGGCGGCCGCGAGGGCGCGTGGGCGTACGCGAACCTCGGGGTCCTCGTCGCCCTCGTCGTCGGGTTCCTCGGCACGCTCCTCACCGCCCGCGGAGCGGTCCGGCGCCAGGAGGGGGCACCGCTCCCGGAGGACACCGACCGTGCCGTCCGGCCGGGGTCGGCCGCGTGAGCGTCGTGGTGCCGGCCGACGCCTGGCTCGTCGCCGTCGACCTGCAGCAGGTCTTCACCGGCGACAGCCCGTGGGCGACGCCCCGCTACGACCGCGCCGCCGCGGGCACCGAACGGCTCCTCCCGGCTTTCGTCGGCCGCACGGTCTTCACCCGCTTCGTCGCACCCGAGCGTCCGCAGGGCGCCTGGGTGCCCTACTACCGCGACTGGCCGTTCGCGCTCGTCCCCGACGCCGACCCCCTGTACGCGCTGACCGAGCCGTTCGCGTCCGCCGCGGCCGACCGACGCGACCCCGTCGTGACCGAGCCGACCTTCGGCAAGTGGGGGACGGGCCTCCAGGCCGTCGTCGGCGACCATCCGCACCTGGTGCTCACCGGCGTCTCCACGGACTGCTGCGTGGTCTCCACCGCGTTGGCCGCGGCGGACGCGGGCGCGACCGTGACCGTCGTCGCCGACGCGTGCGCGGGAGCGAGCGACGAGGACCACGAGCGCGCCCTCGCGCTCATGCGGCTCTACGCGCCGCTCGTCACCGTGGTCGACCGCGGGACGGACCTGGTCACGCGCCAGGTGTGACGTCACCCGGAGCGCGTAGAGTCGCACCCGTGCCAGCAGTGAACCTCGGTCTGCCGAAAGTCCCCGAAACCCTGAGCCCGCGACGGAGGTCGCGGCAGATCCGGGTCGGGAAGGTCCTCGTCGGCGGCGACGCACCGGTCTCGGTGCAGTCGATGACGACGACCCCGACGACGAACATCAACGCGACCCTGCAGCAGATCGCGGAGCTCACCGCGTCCGGCTGCGACATCGTCCGCGTGGCCGTGCCGAGCCAGGACGACGCCGACGCCCTGCCGATCATCGCCAAGAAGTCGCAGATCCCGGTGATCGCCGACATCCACTTCCAACCGAAGTACGTCTTCCAGGCGATCGACGCCGGCTGCGCCGCGGTCCGCGTGAACCCGGGCAACATCCGGAAGTTCGACGACCAGGTCGGCGCGATCGCCCGTGCCGCGAAGGACGCCGGCGTCAGCCTGCGCATCGGCGTGAACGCCGGGTCGCTCGAACCGAGCCTGCTGCAGAAGTACGGCAAGGCCACGCCCGAGGCGCTCGTCGAGTCGGCCGTGTGGGAGGCATCGCTGTTCGAGGAGCACGACTTCCACGACTTCAAGATCTCGGTCAAGCACAACGACCCGATCGTCATGGTGAAGGCGTACCGGCAGCTCGCCGCCGCGGGGGACTGGCCGCTGCACCTCGGTGTGACCGAGGCCGGTCCGGAGTTCCAGGGCACGATCAAGAGCGCGACCGCGTTCGGGATCCTGCTCGCCGAGGGCATCGGCGACACCATCCGCGTCTCGCTCTCGGCCCCGCCCGCACAGGAGGTGAAGGTCGGCCTGCAGATCCTGCAGTCGCTGAACCTCCGCGAACGCAAGCTCGAGATCGTGTCCTGCCCGAGCTGCGGCCGCGCGCAGGTCGACGTCTACCAGCTGGCCAACGACGTCACGAAGGGGCTCGAGGGCATGACCGTGCCGTTGCGCGTCGCCGTGATGGGCTGCGTCGTGAACGGTCCGGGCGAGGCGCGCGAGGCCGACCTCGGTGTCGCCTCGGGCAACGGCAAGGGCCAGATCTTCGTGAAGGGGCAGGTCGTCAAGACCGTCCCCGAGAGCGAGATCGTCCCGACGCTCATCGCCGAGGCGAACCGCATCGCCGACGAGATGGGGCCCGACGCCGCGACGGGTTCCCCGCAGGTGGTCACCACCACCTGACCCGCCGACGCGCCGCTAGGCTTGCGTCGTGGTCACACGGCTCTCCCATCTCTTCCTCCGCACGCTCCGCGACGACCCCTCCGACGCCGAGGTGACGAGCCACAAGCTGCTCGTCCGCGCCGGGTACGTCCGTCGCCAGTCGCCGGGCATCTTCGCGTGGCTGCCGCTCGGCCTGCGGGTCCGCCGCAAGATCGAGGACATCGTCCGCGAGGAGATGGTCGCCGCGGGTGCGCAGGAGGTCCTGCTGCCCGCGCTCCTGCCGCGCGACCCGTACGAGGCCACGAACCGCTGGACCGAGTACGGCGACGGCATGTTCCGCCTGCAGGACCGCAAGGGTGCCGACTACCTGCTCGCGCCGACCCACGAGGAGATGTTCGCGCTCCTCGTGAAGGACCTGTACGGCTCGTACAAGGACCTGCCGGTCACGCTGTTCCAGATCCAGGACAAGTACCGCGACGAGGCACGGCCGCGCGCCGGACTCCTGCGCGGCCGCGAGTTCACGATGAAGGACGCGTACTCGTTCGACCTCACGGACGAGGGCCTCGAGCGCAGCTACCAGGTGATGCGCGACGCCTACGAGCAGATCTTCACGCGCCTCGGCCTCGAGTACGTCATCGTCAAGGCCGACGCCGGCGCGATGGGCGGTTCGAAGTCCGAGGAGTTCCTGCACCCGATCACGGTCGGCGAGGACACCTTCGTCCGCAGCGCCGGCGGGTACGCGGCCAACGTCGAGGCGTACGTCACGCCCGCACCGGCCGCCCTGACGACCGACGGCCTGCCGGACGCCGTGCGGCTGCCCGCGGCCGACACCCCCACGATCGACACCCTGGTCGCCCACGCGAACGAGGCCGCTCCCCGTCAGGACCGCGCGTGGACCGCGGCGGACACGCTCAAGAACGTCGTGCTCGCACTGACGCACCTCGACGGCACCCGCGAGGTCGTCGTCGTCGGTCTGCCCGGCGACCGCGACGTCGACCTGAAGCGCGCCGAGGTGGCCTTCGCGCCCGCCGAGGTCGAGGCCGCCGGCGACGACGACTTCCGGAAGCACCCGGGTGTCTTCGTGAAGGGCTACATCGGTCCGCAGGTCCTCGGCGCCGACAGCGCCTCGGGCATCCGGTACCTCGTCGACCCCCGCGTCGTCGACGGCACCACGTGGGTCACCGGCGCGAACGAGCGCGGCGTGCACGTCTCCGGGCTCGTGGCCGGCCGCGACTTCACCGCCGACGGCACCGCCGACGTCGCCGACGTCCGCGCCGGTGACCCCGCGCCGGACGGCTCCGGTCCGCTGGAGACCGCGCGTGGCATGGAGATCGGGCACGTCTTCCAGCTCGGCCGCAAGTACGCCGAGGCCCTCGACCTCAAGGTGCAGGACGAGAACGGCAAGCTCGCGACGGTCACGATGGGGTCGTACGGCATCGGCGTGACGCGCATCATGGCGATCCTCGCCGAGGCGCACAACGACGACAAGGGCCTCGCCTGGCCGAAGGAGATCGCGCCGTTCGACGTGCACGTGGTCGCCACCGGCAAGGACCAGGTCGCCTACGAGCTCGCGTCCTCGCTCATCGACACGCTCGAGGGCGAGCGGTACGACGTCGTCTACGACGACCGTCCGAAGGTGTCGCCCGGTGTGAAGCTCCGCGACGCCGAGCTCCTCGGTGTCCCCGTGGTCGTCGTCGCCGGGCGGAACGCCGCCGACGGCGTCGTCGAGCTGTGGGACCGACGGTCCGGCGAGCGGCGCGACGTGCCGGTCGCCGAACTCCTCGAGGCGGTCCGCGCGATCTGACGCACGGGTACGCCCCGCGCGACTCGACGAGGGCGGTTCCTCGCAGTGGTGTCCCGCTGCGACGAGCCGCCCTCGTCGCGTCCCGGGGCGACGCGACCAGCCGTCGGAGGCAGGACGGGTGGAGGGGCCGCTACGGGCCTCCCGGCCACCCCCTGGTTCTGGGGTACGCTGGTCGCCGACTTCCGCGCAGATCCATCCGCGGGAGCGACTCAGCTGAACACGGAGGCACCTCGGTGAAGATCGACCTCGCAGTCTTGCGACTCATGGAGCGTGAACGGGAGATCCCGTTCGACGAACTCGTCCAGATCATCGAACAGGCCATCCTGACGGCGTACCAGAAGCACCGCGCGGAGAACGACGAGCCCGTCGACGCCCAGACGCGTGTCGAGCTCGACCGGAAGTCCGGCGAGGTCTCGGTGTACGTGCCCGAACGCGACGAGGACGACACCGTCGTCGGCGAGGCCGTCGACCAGCCGAGCGACTTCGGCCGCATCGCGGCCTTCGCCGCGAAGCAGGTCATCAACCAGCGCCTGCGCGACATCGGTGACGACAAGATCCTCGGCCAGTTCCGCGGCAAGGAGGGCGACATCGTCGCGGGCGTGATCCAGCAGGGTCCGAACCCGCGCATGGTGCATGTCGACCTCGGCGCGGTCGAGGCGATCCTGCCGCCCGAGGAGCAGGTGCCGGGCGAGGACTACAAGCACGGCAACCGCATCCGCGTGTACGTCACCAGCGTCGGTCGGGGTCCGAAGGGCCCGCAGATCACGGTGTCGCGCACGCACCCGGGCCTGGTCCGCAAGCTCTTCGCGCTCGAGGTCCCGGAGATCGCGTCCGGGGTCGTCGAGATCACGTCGATCGCTCGCGAGGCCGGGCACCGCACGAAGCTCGCGGTGCAGGCGACCGAGCCGGGCGTGAACGCGAAGGGTGCCTGCATCGGCGAGCTCGGCGCGCGCGTCCGGGCCGTCACGACGGAGCTCGGTACCGAGAAGATCGACATCGTCGACTACTCGTCGGACCTCGCCTCGTTCGTCGCGAGCGCGCTGTCGCCGGCGAAGGTCACGAGCGCGTTCGTGCTCGACGCCTCGACGAAGGCGGTCCGCGCCCTCGTGCCGGACTACCAGCTGTCGCTCGCGATCGGCAAGGAGGGGCAGAACGCCCGCCTCGCCGCCAAGCTCACCGGTGCGCGCATCGACATCCAGCCCGACTCGATCCTCGACGGGGACGACTGAGCTGGGACATCCGGGCAGTGCCGGTCCGGGCTCGATCCTCCACGGGGACGGCTGAGCTGGGACGTCGGGGCAGTGCCGGACCACGCCGGGCGGCGACCGCCGCCCGGCTCGTTCCGCTGACGGCGTGGCCCGATCGGGCGCGCCGGATCGCGGTCGTCGGAGGCAAGGAGTAAGGTGGTTCCCGTCAGAACGTGCATCGGCAGTCGTCGCCGTGCTCCCCGATCCTCCCTCCTCCGTGTCGTCGCCTCGAGCGACGGACGTGTCGTGGCGGATCCGAAGGCAGTCATGCCGGGCCGGGGAGCGTGGCTCACCCCGACGATCGATGCCTACGAACTGGCCGTCAAGCGCCGGGCTTTCCGCCGGGCGCTCCGGCTGGATCGCGAACCCGACACGTCCGCAGTGCTCGACCACCTGCACGGCCTCGCAGCCGAGCAGTCGGGCGGACACCAGGACACGACAGAACAGGCTGAACGGCTTATGGACAACTGATGAGCGGCTCGAAGTGAGACCCGTCATCCAGTGAGTCCTGCCCCCTTCGCGGGGTGGGACCCGTGAAGGAGAACAGTGGCAAAACCACGCGTACACGAGATCGCATCCGAACTCGGTGTCGACAGCAAGACCGCAATGGAGAAGCTCAAGGAGCTCGGCGAGTTCGTCAAGGGCCCGAGCTCCAGTGTGGAACCCCCCGTCGCGCGCAAGCTCCGTGCTGCGCTGCAGGCGTCCGGCGCCTCGACGGCGTCGAAGCCCGCCGCTCCGGCGGCCCCGAGCGCGCCCGCCGCGACCGGTGCCCCGAAGTCGGGCGCGCCGAAGTCGAGCGCCCCGAAGCCCGGTGGCCCGCGCCCGGGACCGGTGCGTCCGGCGCCGACCCCCGAGCCCGAGCCCGAGGTCCAGGCAGCCCCCGCTGCCGAGGTCCCCGCGCCCGCCGCACCGAAGTCCGTCGCGCAGCGTCAGGCCGAGGCCGAGGCTGCTCGCAAGGCTGCCCAGGAAGAGCAGGCGACGGGAACGGCCGCTGACACGACCGAGCCGAAGGACGACGCCGTCAAGCCCGGCGGCGCCCCGAAGCCGGGCTCTGCCGCAGGCCCGAAGCCGGGTGGCCCGAAGCCGGGCGCACGTCCCGGCAACAACCCCTACGCGTCGAGCCAGGGCATGGGCTCGCGCCCGCCGCGTCCGGGCAACAACCCGTACTCGTCCAACCAGGGCATGGGTCAGCGTCCCGCTGGCGGTGCCGGTGGTGGCAACGGCATCCCGCGTCCGGCTCCGCCGCGTCCGGGCGTCCCGCGTCCGGGTGCGCCGCGTCCCGGCGGCCCCGGCCAGACGAACCGTCCCAACGGCTTCGGGCAGCGCCCGGGTCAGGGTGGCGGTCGTGGCGGCCCCGGTGGTCGTCCGGGCGGTGCTCCGGGTGCCGGTGGCGGTTTTGCCCGTCCGGCCTTCAGCGGCCCGCGTCCCGCCGGTGGCGGTGGCCGTGGCCGTGGTCCCGGCGGCGGTACCGCCGGTGCGTTCGGTCGTGGTGGCGGCAAGAGCCGTGCCCGCAAGTCGAAGCGGACGAAGCGCGCCGAGTACGAGATGCGGCAGGCGCCGTCGCTCGGCGGTGTGCAGGTCCCTCGTGGCGACGGCAACACGGTCGTCCGTCTGCGTCGCGGTGCGAGCATCTCGGACTTCGCGGACAAGATCGACGCCATGCCCGGCAACCTCGTGACGGTGCTGTTCCACCTCGGTGAGATGGCGACCGCGACCGAGTCGCTGGACGAGGCCACGTTCGAGGTCCTCGGTGACGAGCTGGGCTACAAGATCCAGATCGTCTCGCCGGAGGACGAGGACAAGGAGCTCCTCGAGGGCTTCGACATCGACCTCGACGCAGAACTCGAGGACGAGGACGACGACGTGCTGCAGCAGCGGCCGCCCGTGGTCACCGTCATGGGTCACGTCGACCACGGCAAGACCCGCCTCCTCGACGCGATCCGCAACTCGAAGGTCGTCGAGGGCGAGGCCGGTGGCATCACCCAGCACATCGGTGCGTACCAGATCGTCGCGCAGCACGAGGGCATCGACCGCCCGATCACCTTCATCGACACCCCGGGTCACGAGGCCTTCACGGCCATGCGTGCCCGTGGCGCCCAGGTGACGGACATCGCGATCCTCGTGGTCGCGGCGGACGACGGCATCATGCCCCAGACGATCGAGGCACTGAACCACGCGCAGTCGGCGAACGTGCCGATCGTGGTCGCGGTGAACAAGATCGACAAGGAGGGCGCGAACCCCGCCAAGGTGCGTCAGCAGCTCACCGAGTACAACCTGGTGGCCGAGGAGTACGGCGGCGACGTCATGTTCGTCGACGTGTCGGCGCGGCAGAACATCGGCATCCAGGACCTCCTGGACGCCGTGCTGCTCACCGCGGACGCCGGTCTCGACCTGCGTGCGAACCCCGACAAGGACGCCCGTGGTGTCGCGATCGAGGCCCGGCTCGACAAGGGTCGCGGTGCAGTCGCCACGGTCCTCATCCAGTCCGGCACGCTCCACGTCGGTGACGCCATCGTGGCGGGCACGGCCTACGGCCGCGTCCGTGCGATGACGGACGAGAACGGGGTCGCGGTCAAGGCCGCGACGCCGAGCCGCCCGGTCCAGGTGCAGGGTCTGTCCTCGGTGCCCCGCGCCGGTGACACGTTCCTCGTCACGGAGGAGGACCGCACGGCACGTCAGATCGCCGAGAAGCGTGAGGCTGCCGAGCGCAACGCCCTGCTGGCGAAGTCGCGCAAGCGCATCTCGCTCGAGGACTTCACCCGTGCACTCGAAGAGGGCAAGGTCGAGTCGCTCAACCTCATCATCAAGGGTGACGTCTCCGGTGCCGTCGAGGCACTCGAGCAGTCGCTCCTGGACATCGAGGTCGACGACAGCGTCCAGCTGCGCATCCTGCACCGCGGTGTCGGTGCGATCACGGAGTCGGACATCGACCTCGCCACGATCGACAACGCCATCGTCATCGGCTTCAACGTCCGTCCGGACGTCAAGGCCCGTGAGCGTGCGGCGCGTGAAGGCATCGACGTGCGCTTCTACTCGGTCATCTACAACGCACTCGACGACATCGAGCAGTCCCTCAAGGGCATGCTCAAGCCCGAGTACGAAGAGGTCCAGTCGGGCGTCGCCGAGATCCGCGAGGTGTTCCGTTCCTCGAAGTTCGGCAACATCGCGGGTGTCATCGTCCGCTCCGGCACGATCACGCGCAACGCCAAGGCGCGCGTCATCCGCGAAGGTGTGGTGATCGCCGATGGCCTGGCCATCGAGTCGCTGCGTCGCTTCAAGGACGACGTGACCGAGGTCCGCACGGACTTCGAAGCCGGTATCGGTCTGGGCAAGTTCAACGACATCCAGATCGGCGACGAGGTCGAGACGACCGAACTCGTCGAGAAGCCGCGCGACTGACGCCTGGCTAGTCTGGACCCCGCTCCTCCCTCGGGAGGGGCGGGGTCCACCCGTTCCACCAGAAGAATCCCTGCCCCAGGAGGCACCCATGGCCGATCCGCAGCGCGCGCGCAAGATGGCGGACCGCATCAAGGAAGTCGTCGCTCGCCGACTCGACAAGGGTCTGCGCGACCCGCGTCTCGGCTTCGTGACCATCACCGACGTCCGTGTGACCGGTGACCTGCAGCACGCGTCGGTGTTCTACACCGTCTACGGCTCCGACGAGGAGCGTGCCGACTCAGCGGCAGCGCTCAAGGCCGCGACCGGCATGCTCCGCAGCGAGGTCGGCAAGAACATCACCGCGCGGCTCACCCCCTCGCTCGAGTTCATCGCCGACGCACTGCCGGAGACCTCGGCCCACATGGAGGACCTGCTCGTGCAGGCCCAGGTGCGGGACGAGCAGGTCCGGGCGGCGTCGGTCGGTGCGACGTACGCCGGCGACGCGGACCCGTACAAGCACGACGAGGACGAGGACGAGGACGACGTGGCCCGGGCCTAGTCGACACGTCCCCTGCGCGAGGCGCGGACGACCCACAGGGGCCGTCCGCGCCTCGCGTCGTTCAGGCGTTCGGCAGCGTCCACCCGACCGCGTCGTCGCCCACGGCCAGGCCGTCCCGCACCAGCGAAGCGATCGCGCGGTCGAGCTGGACGGCGTCCGGCCACACCAGGTCGATCTCCGATCGTGGGACCGGCACGTCGCTCGCGCGGAGCTCGGCCATCACCAGGCCGCGCACCTGTCGGTCGCTGCCGGCGAAGCGCGCCTGCTTCGGCGCGCGCGGACCGTCGTGCTCCGGGTACCCGGCGGCCCGCCACGCGCAGCGGTCGGCGATCGGGCAGGCGTCGCACGCGGGGGAGCGGGCGACGCAGACGAGCGCGCCGAGCTCCATCACGGCGGCGTTCGTCGCGGCCGCGTCGTCGCGGTCATCGGGCAGCACGGACTCCATCAGCGGCAGGTCGACCCCGGCCTTCGCCGGACCCGGTTCGCCCTCGCCGAGCACCGCTCGTGCCAGCACCCGACGCACGTTGACGTCCACGACGGGGTGGCGGTCGCCGTACGCGAAGACCGCCACCGCGCGGGCCGTGTAGTCACCGATCCCGGGGAGCGCGAGGAGCGCGTCGACGTCGCGCGGGACGACGTTGTCGTGCTGCTCGGCGATCGCCGTCGCCGCGGCGTGGAGCGCGAGCGCGCGTCTCGGGTAGCCGAGCCGGTCCCAGGCACGCACCGCCTCGGCCGGCGGTGCGGCCGCGAGGTCCGCAGGGGTCGGCCACCGGGTGAGCCACGCCTCCAGGCGGGGGACGACGCGCGCCACCTGGGTCTGCTGGAGCATGATCTCGCTCACGAGCGTGCCCCACGCCGGGAAGCCGGGGCGGCGCCAGGGCAGGTCGCGCGCCTCGGTGCGGAACCACGCCACCAGCGGTGCGGCGATGTCGGGTCGGCGCTCGGCCGACGCGTTGTCCACAGACCGCCGGGAGGCTCCGCTCACGCTCACCACGACAGCCTACGGTGGGTGCATGGCACGCTGGGCACCGCAGGAGACCGACACGATGGCTGCGATCGCGGGAGAGGTGATCGCACAGGTCGGTACGAACCGGACCGTCATCGGCATCGACGGACAGGACGGCACCGACCTCGAGCGGGTCGCCGCGGCGCTGGTCGCCGGCTTCCAGCAGCATGGCGTCCCGGCCATGGCAGCAGCTGCGCCCTCCGCCGACGCCGACGTCCTGCGTTCCGACGTCGTCACGCCGTTCCGGACCACCGGAGCGGGCGACGGCGTGCTCGTCGTGCACGGAGCGGGGCTGCTCGCGTCCGGGGTCCGCGGGCTGTGGCGCTGGTCGCTCTGGGTGGAGCAGGAGGCCGGACGGCTCGAGCGTCGGGCCGACGTGAAGATCGCCGCGTCGGCCGTGCTCGACGTCACGGACCCGGAACACCCGCGCCGCGAGTGGAACGACGCCTGCTGAGCAGGACGGCTGACCCGTCGACGGTCGACCGTGCCCGGTCGACCTCGTCGTCGTGGGCAGCGCTGGTAGCCTCGTCCGGTGCTCGCTACCGCGCCTGACGGCATCCTCCTCGTCGACAAGCCGCAGGGCATCTCCAGCCACCGGGTCGTCTCGATCGCGCGGCGACGGCTCGGTCTCAAGAAGATCGGGCACGCGGGCACGCTCGACCCCATGGCGACCGGGCTCCTGCTGCTCGGCGCAGGACCGTCGACCCGGCTCCTCACGCACCTCGTCGGCCTCGGCAAGACGTACACGGCGACGATCCGCCTGGGTGTGAGCACCGACTCGGACGACGCCGACGGCACGCCGACCGCCGCGACCGGTGTCCTCGGGGCGGACGTCGCTCCGGACGCGATCGAGCGAGCCGTCGCCGCGCAGCGCGGGGTCATCGACCAGGTGCCGTCGACGGTGAGCGCGATCAAGGTCGACGGACGGCGCGCCTACGACCTCGCGCGGAAGGGCGAGGAGGTCGTCCTCCGCTCGCGGACCGTCACCGTCTCGCGCTTCGACGTGACCGGCCGCAACGACCGGACCGTGACGGTCGACGGGGACGAGGTCGCCGTGGTCGACCTCGACGTGGTCGTCGACTGCTCGTCGGGGACCTACGTCCGCGCACTCGCCCGCGACGTCGGCGCCGCGCTCGGGACCGGAGCGCACCTGGTCGCCCTCCGCCGGACGGCGGTCGGACCCTTCGACGTCGCCGACGCGATCGACCTCGAGGACGACGACGTCGACGTGCTCGCGGCCCTCGACCGGCCGGCGGACGTCGCCCGTCGGCTCTTCGACGTCGTCACGCTCGACGCCGCTGCCGCCAAGGACCTCACCGACGGCAAGCGCGTCGCTGCCGAGCACCCCGACACCGACGGGCCGGTGGCCGCCGTCGCGGACGTCGACGATCGGCTCGTCGGACTCGTCTCCGTCCGACGCGGACGACTCCGCGTCATCACCAACTTCCCGGCGCCGACGGCGACCGGCACGAGCGCGGGAGCCGACGCGTGATCGAGTGGTTCATGTGGGTGCAGCTCACGATCGCCGTCGTCGCCGGGCTCTTCGCGGTCGTCGTCGGTCTGGTCGGGTGGAAGCCGAACGACTACACCGTCGGGTCGCTCGCGCTCATCGAGCTGCTCCTCGTGGCACAGGGCGTCGTCTCGCTCGTCCTCCCCGCCGTCGGCAGCCCCCCGCAGGGCAACGCGCTCGAGTTCGGGGTCTACGCGGTGTCCGTCCTGCTCGTCCCGCCGGCCGCGATCCTCTGGGCGCTGGTCGACCGCACCCGGTGGAGCACCGTGGTCCTCGGGGCCGGCGCGTTCACGGTCGCGGTGATGGTCTACCGGATGTACCAGATCTGGTTCGCGCTCAACTGACCGGCGGTCCGACCGTGGCACCCGTCGGGAACGGCGGCGTCCGCGGGCGTCGTCGGCCCTCGGTAGACTCGGGGCCGTGGCGAACAGATCCTCCCTCGCGACCGGCGTCGGCCGGGTCCTCATCGCCGTGTACGGCATCCTCGCCCTGGCGGCGACCGGACGCAGCGTCGTCCAGATCATCGAGAAGTTCTCGTTCGCGCCCTTCGCCTACACGCTGAGCGCCGTGGCGGCGGTCGTCTACATCGTCGCGATGATCGCCCTCATCGTGCCCGGACGGACCTGGTACCGCGTCGCCTGCGTCACCATCGGATTCGAGATGGCCGGGGTGCTGGTCGTCGGCACGCTCTCGCTGCTCGACCGGCAGCTCTTCCCGGACGACACCGTGTGGTCCTACTACGGTCTCGGGTACGTCTTCGCGCCACTCGTGCTGCCGATCGCGGGCCTGTGGTGGCTCCGGAAGCACCACCGCTCCGCGGCCGCCGCACCGGCGCCCGTCTCCGCGACGACCGGCGAGTAGGGGACGGCCGTGCAGTTCTACGACGACATCGACGACGTGGCCCAGGGCTTCGGCCCGAGCGCGGTCACGATCGGCAAGTTCGACGGCGTGCACGTCGGGCACCGGGCGGTCATCGCCCACCTCGAGCGGGCGGCCCGCGAGCACGACCTCGTGTCCACCGTCGTGACCTTCGACCGTCACCCGCTGAGCGTCATCGACCCGGAACGGGTCCCGCCGGCCCTGACGAGCAGCGCGCAGCGACGCGAGCTGCTCGAGGGCATCGGGGTCGACGCCGTGCTGCTCCTGCGCTTCGACCAGGACCTGCAGTCGCAGGCACCCGAGGCGTTCGTCTCCGAGATCCTGGTCGGGACGCTGCACGCCGAGCTCGTGTTCGTCGGCAGCGACTTCCGCTTCGGCGCCCGCGGTGCCGGCGACGTCGCCCTGCTGCGGCGGCTGGGGGAGCAGTACGGGTTCCGGGTCGAGCTGATCGACGACGTCGACCTGCGCGACGACGTCCGGACGGCCGACGACCGTCGCGTGTCCTCCACCTGGATCCGCGAACTCCTCGGCGCCGGCCGAGTGGCCGAGGCCGCGCGGCTGCTCGGTCGCGACCACGCGGTGCGCAGCACGGTGGTGCACGGCAACCAGCGCGGCCGGGCGATGGGCTACCCGACCGCCAACCTCGACCCGGCGTGCGAGGGCTTCGTGCCGGCCGACGGCGTGTACGCCGCACGGGTGCTGCACGAGGGCACGGTGTACCCGGCGGCCGTGTCCGTCGGCAACAACCCGACGTTCGAGGGGGTGCCCGCGAAGCAGCTCGAGGCACACCTGCTCGACGTCGACATCGACCTCTACGACGACACCATCTCGGTGCTGTTCGTGTCCTACGTGCGGGGCATGGTGGCCTTCTCGTCGATGGACGAACTGGCGGCGCAGATGCGGCA
>Ga0308156_1000446_pt1 | contig 85936 bp, 79 predicted proteins | sample PhyAR2_FD_201041 | JGI IMG/M metagenome (GOLD analysis project Ga0308156, IMG submission 201041) | Phyllosphere microbial communities from UC Gill Tract Community Farm, Albany, California, United States - DLSL A.R2 | ecosystem: Host-associated > Plants > Phyllosphere > Unclassified | place: USA... | reverse complement strand
AGCATTACAATACGCCCCCAGCACTTCACTGCACTGATTTAATGGCTAGCTCGATGACAAAAAAACTGCATATCAAAACCTGGGGATGTCAGATGAATGAGTACGATTCATCTAAGATGTCTGACCTACTGAACAGCACGCACGGCTATACCCTGACAGAGGAAGCCGAAGAGGCGGATATTCTGCTGCTCAACACCTGCTCTATCCGCGAGAAAGCGCAGGAGAAGGTCTTCCACCAGTTGGGGCGCTGGAAAAAACTGAAAGAGCGCAACCCGGATTTGATTATCGGTGTCGGCGGCTGCGTTGCGTCACAGGAAGGCGATCATATTCGCCAGCGTGCGCCGTGCGTGGACATCGTCTTTGGTCCGCAAACCCTGCACCGTCTGCCCGAAATGATCAACACCGTGCGCGGCAGCAAAAGTCCGGTTGTGGATATCAGCTTCCCGGAAATCGAAAAGTTTGACCGCCTGCCTGAACCGCGTGCCGAAGGGCCAACCGCGTTTGTCTCCATCATGGAAGGCTGCAACAAATACTGTACGTTCTGCGTGGTGCCTTATACCCGCGGCGAAGAAGTCAGCCGTCCCTCAGATGATATTCTGCTGGAGATCGCCCAACTGGCCGCACAGGGGGTTCGCGAGGTCAACCTGCTCGGTCAGAACGTCAACGCCTATCGCGGCGCAACCTTCGATGGTGACGTTTGCACCTTTGCTGAGCTGTTGCGTCTGGTCGCGGCCATTGACGGCATTGACCGCATTCGTTTCACCACCAGCCACCCGATTGAATTCACTGATGACATCATTGAGGTCTATCGCGATACGCCAGAGTTGGTGAGCTTCCTGCATCTGCCCGTACAGAGCGGTGCCGACCGTATTCTGACGCTGATGAAGCGTGCGCATACCGCGCTGGAATACAAGGCCATCATTCGCAAACTGCGGGCGGCGCGTCCGGATATTGAAATCAGCTCTGACTTTATCATTGGCTTCCCGGGGGAAACCCAGCAGGACTTTGAACAGACCATGAAGCTGATTGGCGATATCAACTTTGATATGAGCTACAGCTTTATCTACTCCGCGCGTCCCGGTACACCGGCGGCAGACCTGCCTGACGACGTCAGCGAAGACGAGAAGAAACAGCGTCTCTATATTCTGCAGGAACGTATCAATCAGCAGGCGATGGCCATCAGCCGTCGTATGATGGGCAGCGTGCAGCGCATTCTGGTCGAGGGCATCTCACGTAAAAACGTGATGGAGCTGACTGGCCGCACCGAAAACAACCGTGTGGTCAACTTTGAAGGGCCCGTGGAGATGATTGGTAAATTTGCCGACGTGGAAATCGTGGACGTTTATACCAACTCACTGCGCGGCAAGCTGGTTCGTACAGAAGAGGAACTGGGCCTGCGTGTGGCGGAAAGCCCGGCGTCCGTTATCGCCCGTACCCGCAAGGAAAACGACATCGGCGTTGGCGTATTCCAGCCCTGATGCTTCGTTTTGTGCGGCGGCCCAGCATTCGCCGCCGCACATTCTGCTGTTTTGCACTTGGTTTATGCCAGTGCCGCCCAAATATCACTTCACAAGCTTGCGCCCCGGCGCTACCGCATAAATAATTTCGTTACGATGCATCCGCTTAACGCGTTTGATGCAGCAGCAAACCCTTTCAACTGGCCCTGAGTGACCCAAAGGATTCGTTTGAATATTGAAACCCGTGAAATCGCCCTTGAACCGGCTGATAACCGCCGTCTGATGAGCCTGTGTGGTCCGTTCGACGATAATGTGAAACAGCTGGAACGTCGTCTCGGCATTGAGATTAATCGCCGTGACAACCAGTTTAAACTGGTTGGTCGGGTGCTGTGTGTGAATGCCGCGGTTGATATCCTGAAAACGCTCTATGTCGATACTGCGCCAGTGCGCGGGGAGATCCCGGATATTGAGCCTGAACAGATTCACCTGGCGATTAAAGAGAGCCGGGTGCTGGAACAAACGGCGGAAAGCGTGCCGGACTATGGTAAGGCGGTCAACATTAAGACCAAACGTGGCGTCATTAAGCCACGTACGCCGAATCAGGCACAGTACATTGCAAATGTTCTCGACCATGACATCACCTTTGGCGTGGGTCCGGCCGGTACGGGTAAAACCTATCTGGCCGTGGCCGCCGCGGTCGATGCGCTTGAGCGTCAGGAGATTCGACGTATCCTGCTGACGCGTCCCGCGGTCGAAGCGGGGGAAAAACTGGGCTTTCTGCCGGGCGACCTGAGTCAGAAAGTGGACCCGTATCTGCGCCCTCTTTATGACGCCCTGTTTGAGATGTTGGGATTCGAGAAGGTCGAGAAACTCATGGAGCGCAACGTCATTGAAGTGGCCCCGCTGGCCTACATGCGCGGCCGTACGCTCAATGACGCCTTCATTATTCTTGATGAAAGTCAGAACACCACTATCGAGCAGATGAAGATGTTTCTGACCCGTATTGGCTTTAACTCTAAAGCGGTCATCACCGGTGACGTGACGCAGATTGACCTGCCGCGCCACACGAAATCCGGTTTACGTCATGCCATTGAGGTGCTGTCTGAAGTGGAAGAGATCAGCTTCAACTTCTTCCACAGCGAAGACGTTGTGCGTCATCCCGTAGTGGCACGCATTGTGACCGCTTATGAAGCCTGGGAAGAAGCCGATCAAAAACGCCGCGATCAGCAAGCGGAAGAGCGTAAACGTGATGCCCTTGCGGCCCAGCACAGCGCCCAGGAGAATTCATGAGCGACGTGATCCTCGATCTGCAGCTGGCCTGCGAGCAGACCGATAATTTACCGACTGAAAGCCAGTTCCAACGCTGGCTGGAAGCGGCGGTAACGCCCTTCCAGCCAGAAAGTGAAGTGACCATTCGTCTGGTGGATGAAGCCGAAAGTCATGAACTTAATCTGACCTATCGGGGCAAAGATAAACCGACCAATGTGCTGTCATTTCCCTTTGAAGCCCCGCCCGGCATTGAATTACCGCTGTTAGGCGATCTGATCATTTGTCGTCAGGTCGTTGAGCAGGAAGCGCAGGAGCAGGGAAAAACCCCAGAAGCCCACTGGGCGCACATGGTGATCCATGGCACGCTGCATCTGTTGGGTTATGATCACATTGAAGACAGCGAAGCCGAAGAGATGGAAGGTATTGAGACAGAGATAATGCTTGCTCTTGGTTATCCTGATCCGTACATTTCGGAGAAAGAAAACACCTGAGTATCTGATTCAGGCCACCCTGCTGCTGGTGAACAGGCCAGCAGCGTAATTTCCTTACCAGAGAGATCTTTAAAAACCGCCATGAGCGACGACCATTCTCAAAACAGCGATGCACCCAGTAGTAAAAAGGGATTTTTTTCCCTTCTCATCAACCAACTGTTCCACGGTGAACCTAAAAATCGTGACGAGCTACTGGGCCTGATCCGTGACTCCAATCAAAAAGATCTGATTGATCAGGATACCCGGGACATGCTCGAGGGCGTGCTGGATATTGCAGAACAGCGCGTGCGTGACATCATGATCCCCCGCTCCCAGATGATTACGCTGAAACGTAATCAGAACCTGGAAGAGTGCCTCAGCGTGATTATCGATTCCGCGCACTCCCGCTTTCCGGTCATCAGCGAAGACAAAGACCACGTTGAAGGGATCCTGATGGCGAAAGATCTGCTGCCGTTTATGAGCAGCGAATCTGAGCCTTTCAGCGTGGAAAAAGTCCTGCGTCCGGCGGTCGTGGTCCCTGAGAGCAAGCGCGTTGACCGCATGCTGAAAGAGTTTCGCTCCCAGCGCTATCATATGGCGATTGTGATCGATGAGTTTGGTGGTGTGTCCGGGCTGGTCACGATTGAAGATATTCTGGAACTGATCGTGGGCGAAATCGAAGACGAATATGACGATGAAGAAGATCGTGATATCCGCCAGCTCAACCGTCAGACTTATACCGTTCGGGCACTTACCCCGATTGAAGATTTCAACGAGGTATTTGGCACCCAGTTCAGCGACGATGAAGTGGATACCATCGGTGGACTGGTGATGCAGGGCTTTGGTCACCTGCCGGCGCGCGGCGAAAGCATCGACATCGATGGTTACCAGTTCAAAGTTGCCATGGCTGACAGCCGTCGTATCATCCAGGTTCACGTAAAAATTCCGGAAAATTCGGCGCAACCTCAACTGGATGACGAATAAATTTATGGCATTAGCCTCACTTTACCAGCAGCAGCGGGTCCGTCTGCTGCTGGCTTTACTCAGCGGTGCCTGCGGCACGCTGGCGTTTTCCCCCTATGATTTTTGGCCTGCTGCCCTCGTCTCGCTGTGTGGGTTGCAAATCCTTACGTTAAACCGCACCAGCCCGCAGGCCAGCGCCATAGGTTTCATCTGGGGGTTTGGCCTTTTTGGCAGCGGGATTAACTGGGTCTATGTCAGTATCGCTACCTTTGGCGGAATGCCAGGCCCGGTTAACGTATTCCTGGTGGTTTTGCTCGCGGCTTATCTGGCCGTTTATCCGGCGCTGTTTGCCGGACTGCTCAACCGCATTTGGCCGCGAACTACCCTGTGGCGACTGGCCCTGGCCGCGCCGGCGCTGTGGCAGATCACCGAATTTTTACGCGGCTGGATATTAACCGGCTTTCCGTGGCTGCAGTTCGGCTATAGCCAGATTAACGGCCCGTTAAAAGGGATTGCGCCCCTGGCCGGTGTGGAAACCATCACCTTCCTGCTGATGATCGTTGCGGGCTTACTGGTTTATGCTCTGCAGCAACGCCATCTTAAAAGCCTGCTGGGCGCGTTGGCGTTACTGGCGGTATGCTGGCCGTTACGCTATCTGCATTGGTATCAGGCGCTGCCGAAGCAGGCGGTAAACGTGGCGCTGGTACAGGGTGATATTCCCCAGTCAATGAAGTGGGATCCGCAGCAGCTGCTAAATACCCTGCGCATCTACAGCGATTTGAGTCAGCCGCTGATGGGCAAAGCCCCCATTATTATCTGGCCTGAGTCGGCCATTACCGATCTGGAAAGCAACCAGCAGCCTTTCCTGCGTTCGCTGGATAATGAACTGCGCGCGCGCGGCAGCTCGCTGGTAACCGGCATCGTCGATTCACGGCTGGAACAGAATCGTTACCACGACTACAACACGGTCATCGTGCTGGGCGGCCCGAAACCCTATAGCTACTACAGCACTAACCGCTACCAAAAAAACCACCTGGTACCGTTTGGGGAATTCGTGCCCATGGCCGATCTGCTGCGTCCGCTGGCCCCTTTCTTTGATTTGCCGATGTCCGCCTTTAGCCGCGGCGCTTATCTGCAACCTCAGCTTAATGTGGCGAATTATCATCTGACCACGGCCATTTGCTATGAGATCGTGTTGGGTGAACAGGTGCGCGCTAACTTCCGTCCGGATACCAATTTCCTGTTAACCGTTTCTAACGACGCCTGGTTTGGTCACTCGATTGGCCCCTGGCAGCATTTCCAGATGGCGCGTATGCGAGCGCTGGAACTGGGCAGGCCACTTCTGCGCGGCACTAACAACGGCGTAACGGCCGTGGTGAATGCCGATGGCGATGTGGAGAAAGTGCTGCCCCAGTTCACCCGGGATGTTTTAGTGGATAACGTGACGCCCACCCGCGGTGAAACGCCCTATTCTAAAGCCGGCATCTGGCCGGTGTGGTTAGCCGCGCTACTGAGCGGCGTTATTGCCTTTATCAGGCGTAACCGCTAATCCTCTGCGGCGAAGCGCTGTTTCGCCGCCTCTTCATCTGTCTGCCTCTGCCTCTGCCTCTGCCTCTGCCTCTGCCTCTGCCTCTGCCTCTGCCTCTGCAGTAAAACGGCCATTTCACCCAATTGTCATTATGTTTTGGCACGATGATTGCAAAATGTTTCTGTATTCATCGACATTCGGGCCAGTTAACGGACGAGACGCACTAAAAAGAGTCCAGATGCGCACCTTTTACGTGCAATGGCGATTATTTGCCTTTTTTTGGTGCGAATGACATCGCAAAAAAGAAACTTTTTTGTTTCATTGAGTTAACAATCCGCTATGTTAGTGAATATTCTTAGCGCAGTCGCGCGAAGGGATAACAAAAAAAGCAGCGCAAAATACACACAACATCACACAATCAGTACAGGGTAGATCCTGTGCACTTTCCACATGAAGGAGTTGGAACATGCAATTACGCAAAGTGGCATTATCTCTTCTGCTGTTAAGCGCAGCGGCGGGAGCGGCCCAGGCGGAAGATCTGAGCGGTACCCTGAAGAAAATCAATGACAATGGCGTCATTGTCATCGGGCATCGTGAATCATCAGTTCCCTTTTCTTATTACGACAACCAGCAAAAGGTCGTTGGCTATTCTCAGGCGTATTCAAACGCTATCGCAGAAGCTATTAAAGCCAAGTTAAATAAGCCCGATCTGCAAATCAAAATGATCCCGATCACCTCGCAAAACCGTATTCCCCTGCTGCAAAACGGCACATACGATTACGAATGTGGCTCTACCACTAACAACCTTGAGCGCCAGAAACAGGCGGCGTTCTCCGATACCATTTTTGTTATCGGCACCCGTTTGCTGGTTAAGAAAGGCAGCCCGATCAAAGATTTTGACGATTTGAAAGGCAAAACCGTTGTAGTGACCTCGGGTACCACGTCAGAAGTGCTGCTGCACAAACTGAACGACGAGAAAAAGATGGATATGCGCATCATCAGCGCCAAAGACCATGGTGATTCATTCCGCACGCTGGAAACCGGTCGCGCCGTGGCCTTTATGATGGATGATGCCCTGCTGGCAGGCGAACGCGCCAAAGCGAAAAAGCCGGATGACTGGGTCATCATCGGTACGCCACAGTCTAAAGAAGCCTATGGCTGTATGCTGCGTAAAGACGATCCGCAGTTCAAAGCCCTGGTCGATGACACCATTGCCAAAGCCCAGACCTCCGGTCAGGCAGAGAAATGGTTCGACACCTGGTTTAAACAGCCTATTCCGCCAAAAAACCTGAACATGAACTTTGAACTGTCTGACGACATGAAAACGCTGTTCAAAACGCCGAATGACAAGGCACTGAATTAACAACGATAACAAGGGCGGCCTCGTCGCCCTCTCGATTGCTGAAACCGCGGCGTGGACAGACAGCCTGAACGGTTCGTTCCCCCGAATCAGGCGAAATTAGCCGCTCATCAATCTTCAGGGTAGCTCTGCTACCCTTTTTTACCGGAGCTCGTTATGGGTATCGATTGGAACTGGGGCATATTTCTCGAACAGGCCCCGTTCGGTAATACCACCTATCTCGGCTGGCTGTGGTCCGGTTTTCAGGTGACGATTGCCGTCTCCTGTTGTGCCTGGATTATTGCTTTCTGTGTGGGTTCATTTTTCGGCATTCTGCGTACTGTGCCTAATCGTCTGTTATCAACGATAGGAACCTGCTATGTCGAACTGTTTCGTAATATCCCCCTGATTGTTCAGTTCTTCTTCTGGTATCTGGTTGCGCCAGAGTTGGTAGGACAGGATCTGGGGATGTGGTTTAAGTCGGAGCTGGATCCCAATCTGCAATTCTTTATCTCCTCTGTTGTCTGTCTGGGACTGTTCACCGCTGCCCGTGTGTGCGAGCAGGTGCGTGCAGCCATTCAGTCTTTACCGCGTGGACAAAAGAATGCCGGGCTAGCCATGGGGCTGACGCTGCCCCAAACCTATCGCTATGTGCTGTTGCCCAATGCTTACCGGGTAATCGTGCCGCCAATGACGTCAGAAATGCTTAATCTGGTGAAAAACTCGGCTATTGCCTCGACGATCGGCCTGGTGGATATGGCGGCTCAGGCCGGCAAACTGCTGGACTATTCCTCGCACGCCTACGAATCCTTTACGGCGATTACCCTGGCTTACGTGGGAATTAACCTGGTGATTATGGTACTGATGGGCCTGGTCGAACGCAAAGTGCGCCTGCCTGGCAACGTGGGAGGCAAATAATGTACGCATTTGACTGGAGTTCGATTCCTCCCAGCCTGCCTTATCTGTTCAGTGGCCTGATGATCACCTTTAAGATCACCCTGACGGCCGTTGTGTTTGGCATCCTGTGGGGCACCCTGCTGGCGGTGATGCGCCTGTCCACTTTTAAACCTGTCAGTTGGTTTGCCAAACTGTATGTCAACCTGTTCCGCTCAGTGCCGCTGGTGATGGTGCTGCTGTGGTTTTATCTGGTCGTTCCCAGCTTTTTACAGCAGGTGCTGGGGATTTCGCCCAAGACCGACATCCGCCTGATCTCAGCAATGGTGGCCTTTTCCCTGTTTGAAGCCGCCTACTATTCTGAAATCATTCGTGCCGGGATTATCAGTATCGCGCGTGGGCAGTCCAGCGCTGCGCTGGCGCTGGGAATGACGCAGTGGCAGTCGATGAGGCTGGTTATTCTTCCTCAGGCGTTTCGCGCCATGGTGCCGCTGTTACTGACGCAGGGCATCGTCCTGTTTCAGGATACCTCGCTGGTTTATGTATTGAGTCTGGCTGACTTCTTCCGTACCGCTTCCACTATTGGCGAGCGTGACGGCACCCAGGTAGAAATGATTTTGTTTGCTGGTCTGGTCTACTTTGTGATCAGCCTGAGCGCATCGCTGTTGGTCAGCTATCTAAAAAGAAAAAGGACGGTTTAAATGATTAACCTGAAAAACGTTTCCAAGTGGTATGGTCAATTTCAGGTGCTGACCGACTGCTCTACCGAGGTTCAGACCGGTGAAGTGGTGGTGGTATGTGGACCGTCAGGTTCCGGCAAATCAACCCTGATTAAAACCGTCAATGGCCTGGAGCCGATCCAGCAGGGCAGCATTACGGTAAACGGCACAGAGGTAAACAATAAAAAAACCAATCTGGCCACGCTGCGCAGCAAGGTCGGCATGGTGTTTCAGCATTTCGAACTGTTTCCTCACCTGAGCATTATCGACAATCTGGTACTGGCGCAGGTCAAAGTGCTGAAGCGTGATAAAGCCGCCGCCCGTGATAAAGGCCTTAAGCTTCTGACTCGCGTCGGTCTGTCTGCCCATGCGGAAAAGTTTCCCGGTCAGCTCTCTGGCGGTCAGCAGCAACGTGTCGCCATCGCGCGTGCGCTGTGCATGGATCCCATTGCCATGTTGTTCGATGAACCCACATCGGCGCTCGATCCTGAAATGATCAACGAAGTGCTGGACGTGATGGTGGAACTGGCGCAGGAAGGCATGACCATGATGGTTGTTACGCACGAAATGGGCTTTGCCCGTAAGGTAGCCAACCGGGTGATCTTTATGGATGAAGGCAAAATTATCGAAGACACGAATAAAGACGACTTCTTTAATAATCCGCAGTCAGAACGGGCGAAGGATTTCCTGGCAAAAATTCTGCACTAAAAAACAGGCGGGCACCCTGCCCGCCTGCTTCTTTTACGGCTCAAAAGGCTGACGATAAAACTGATCGTGGTGACATTCCGGGCAGCGCGACAGGGTTTCTGGCGTATAAATCGCGCGGGTAAAATGGCATTTTTCGCAGACCAGGTTGCCCAGGCCCACCACCTCACCACTTTGGTAAACGCCGTGGTGTTGCAAATCCTGAAAGACTTCCCGCCATTCCAGCTGACTTTTATCGGTGATGTCCGCCAGCTCTTTCCAGATGCTTTCCCGGATCACGCGCATAAAGACCGAGTCCGCCACCGGTTCTTCTGCTTCGGCATAGTTACGACCAAACTCCGCCAAATCGCGGCGCACCGACGCCAGCGCCCGATCGATTTCGTCCGGTGTCAGATCGGAGTGCGCACGTAAATGACTGCGTCTATCTTCTACCAGCGTATCCAGATCGCGATCGCCGTGGCGAAGACGTTCGGTTAATACCGCCAACGACTCATGATACTCCTGTGCCACTTTATTCATTTTATTCTCCTTTTTGCGCTCGGTACCTGTACTAAGTTTAGCTACTTTGTCACATTTGCCCGGTTCCCTGGGTAAGGAATGGTAAAAGAGTGAAAGCACTGACGCTTTGACGATAAATCGCCTCTGCAAAAGTGGGAAGTGTTGTTGATGCGCGGCCTTATGGGTATGCTATGCGGATCGTAAAGTCAGCAAAGTGTCATTTATTAAGGACCACAGGCAGCCATGCAAGAGCAATACCGCCCGGAAGAGATTGAATCCCGCGTTCAGCAGCAGTGGGATGAAAACGAAACGTTTAAAGTGACTGAGCAGGAAGGCAAAGAGAAATATTATTGCCTGTCCATGTTGCCCTATCCTTCTGGCCGCCTTCATATGGGTCACGTTCGTAACTACACCATCGGCGACGTCATCGCGCGTTATCAGCGCATGCTCGGCAAAAATGTGCTGCAGCCTATCGGTTGGGATGCGTTCGGTCTGCCTGCGGAAGGCGCGGCGGTAAAAAACAACACCGCGCCCGCCCCCTGGACTTATGACAACATCGCGTATATGAAAAACCAGCTTAAACTGCTGGGCTTTGGCTATGACTGGAGCCGCGAACTGGCGACCTGTCAGCCAGAGTATTACCGCTGGGAACAGTGGTTCTTTACCAAACTCTATGAGAAAGGCCTGGTTTACAAAAAAACCTCGGCGGTGAACTGGTGCCCGAACGACCAGACGGTACTGGCCAACGAGCAGGTTATTGACGGCTGCTGCTGGCGCTGTGACACCAAAGTTGAGCGTAAAGAGATCCCACAGTGGTTTATCAAAATCACCGATTACGCCGAAGAGTTGTTAAACGATCTGGATACGCTGGAAGAGTGGCCTGAGCAGGTCAAAACCATGCAGCGTAACTGGATCGGCCGCTCTGAAGGCGTGGAAATCACTTTTGACGTGGCGGACAGCCTTGAGAAAGTCACGGTTTATACCACGCGTCCAGATACCTTCTACGGCGCGACCTATGTCGCCGTGGCCGCCGGTCATCCGCTGGCGCTGCAGGCGGCTGCCAGCAATCCTGCCCTGGCTGACTTTATTGCCGAATGCCGCAATACCAAAGTGGCCGAAGCCGATATGGCCACCATGGAAAAGAAAGGCATGGCCACTGGCCTGTCTGCGGTGCACCCGTTAACAGGTGAGGCTGTTCCTGTCTGGGTCGCGAACTTTGTGCTGATGGAGTACGGCACGGGTGCCGTGATGGCGGTTCCGGCACATGACCAGCGTGACTGGGAGTTTGCCACGAAATACGATCTGCCGATCAAGCCGGTGATCCTGAACCTGGACGGCAGCGAGCCGGACGTAAGCACTGGCGCGATGACCGATAAAGGCACGCTGTTTAACTCCGCAGAGTGCAGCGGTCTGGATCACAGTGCCGGTTTCAACGCCATTGCGGATGCGCTGGCGGCGAAAGGTGTTGGCGTACGTAAAGTCAATTATCGCCTGCGCGACTGGGGCGTTTCCCGTCAGCGCTACTGGGGCGCGCCCATTCCAATGGTGACGCTGGAAGATGGCACCGTGATGCCCACGCCAGAAGATCAGCTTCCGGTTATCCTGCCTGAAGATGTGGTCATGGACGGCATCACCAGCCCGATTAAGGCCGATCCCGAGTGGGCAAAGACCACCGTGAACGGTCAGCCGGCCCTGCGCGAAACCGATACCTTTGACACCTTCATGGAGTCTTCATGGTATTACGCGCGCTACACCTGTGCGGACTATAAAGATGGCATGCTGGACCCGGCTGCAGCGAACTACTGGCTGCCAGTGGATCAGTATGTGGGCGGTATCGAACACGCCATCATGCACCTGATGTATTTCCGTTTCTTCCATAAGCTGCTGCGCGATGCCGGCCTGGTAAACTCGAATGAGCCTGCCAAACGTCTGCTGTGTCAGGGCATGGTATTGGCGGATGCATTCTACTCTCTGGGCGTCAACGGCGAACGTAACTGGGTTTCCCCGGTGGATGTCACCGTCGAGCGTGATGAGAAAGGCCGCATTACCAAAGCCGTGGACACCCAGGGCCGTGAGGTGATCTACGCTGGCATGAGCAAAATGTCGAAGTCGAAAAACAACGGCATTGACCCACAGTTGATGGTTGAGCGCTACGGCGCCGATACCGTACGTCTGTTTATGATGTTTGCCTCACCGGCCGACATGACGCTGGAGTGGCAGGAATCCGGTGTTGAAGGCGCGAACCGCTTCCTGAAGCGCGTCTGGAAACTGGCCTATGACCATTCACAGAAAGGCGCGACTGTCGCTCTGGACGTTGCCAGCCTGAACGATGATCAGAAAGGCTTACGTCGCGATCTGCATAAAACTATTGCCAAAGTGTCCGACGATATCGGCCGCCGTCAGACCTTTAACACCGCGATTGCCGCCGTGATGGAACTGATGAACAAGCTGACGCGTGCACCACAGGACAGCGAACAGGATCGTGCACTGATGCAGGAAGCGTTACTCGCCGTGACGCGTTTACTGTATCCGTTCACCCCTCATGCCTGCTTCGTACTGTGGCAAACGCTGGGCGGCCAAGGCACCATCGACAATGCAGAATGGCCGGTTGCCGATGACGCCGCGATGGTTGAGGACGCCTTATTGGTTGTCGTGCAGGTTAACGGTAAAGTCCGTGGTAAAATTACCGTGGCAGCCGATGCTACCCAGGAACAGGTTCAGGCTCGTGCGGCTGAGGAACCATTAGTGGCGAAATACCTTGATGGTGTTAGCATTCGTAAAGTCATTTATGTACCGGGCAAACTGCTTAACCTGGTTGTGGGTTAAGTTCAGGAGGAACTGTGCGACATCCGATTATCAGGTTGTTTGTCATGCTGGCGGTGGTGATCACCGCCGGCTGTGGTTTTCATCCGCGCGGCACCACTCAGGTGCCAACCGAACTGAGAACGCTGATTTTAGACAGTGGTGACCCTTATGGCCCGCTGACGCGTACCGTGCGCCAACAGCTGCGGATTAACAACGTCAATATTGTTGAGGCGACGCAGAAAAACAGCCTGACCGTCCCGACGATGCGTCTTGGTGGAGAAGCACAAAGCCGCAGTACCGCATCCGTGTTTATCAGCGGTACCACAGCAGAGTATCAGTTGACAATGTCGGTTTCTGCTCAGGTACTGATCCCCAATAAAGGGATCTATCCGATCAGCGCAACCGTCTACCGCTCGTTCTTTGATAACCCGAACGCGGCGCTGGCGAAAGATGCTGAGCAGGACATGATTATGCAGGAGATGCGTCAGCGCGCTGCCGAACAGCTGGTTCGTAAGCTGCTTACCGTGCATGCCGCGCAGATGGAAAATCAGCAGATGCCCTCTACATCGACGGTTTCAAAAGCGGTTCAGCCTGCTGCCGGGGTCTCTTCCTCTGCGGCAACTATGTCGAAATGATCAGGATTTATCCGGAACAACTCAGCGCGCAGCTCCGTGAGGGGCTGCGCGCCTGTTATTTATTAACCGGTAATGAACCCTTGCTGTTGCAGGAAAGTGCAGATGCGATTCGGGCCAGTGCCCTGGCACAGGGCTTTGAAGAACATCTGAGTTTTACACTGGATGCGCAGACCGACTGGGACAGCCTGTTTATGAGCTGCCAGTCGCTGAGCCTGTTTGCCCAGCGTCAAACGTTAACGTTGCAGTTCCCGGAAAATGGCCCTAACGCGGCGATTGCCGAACAGTTGATCAAGCTGGCCCCGCTGCTTCACGCCGATATTTTGCTGATTTGCCGAATGGCGAAGCTCAGTAAAGCCCAGGAAAACAGCGCCTGGTTTAAAGCGCTTTCCGCTCATGCCGTGCTGGTCCCCTGCCAGACACCCGAACAGGCTCAGCTCCCCCGCTGGGTTGTCAGCCGAGCAAAAACCCTCAAGCTCGATATCGATGATGCGGCCGTCCAGCTGTTGTGTTACTGCTATGAAGGTAATCTGCTGGCTCTGGCCCAGGCGCTTGAACGGCTGTCACTGCAATGGCCCGATGGCAAACTGACCCTGCCGCGCGTTGAAGCCGCCGTCAGCGATGCCGCTCACTTCACGCCCTACCACTGGGTGGATGCGCTACTCGGCGGCAAAAGCCGCCGCGCCTTGCACATCCTGCAGCAGTTAGAAAGAGAAGAGAGCGAAGTGGCGATATTGCTCCGCACCCTGCAGCGCGATTTGATGACCCTGCTGCATCTGCAACGGCATCAGTCGCAACAGCCGCTGCGTACGCTAATGGATCAGCAGCGTATCTGGCAAAACCGTCGCAACCTGTTTACGGAAGCACTTCAGCGCCTTGATGCCTCCAGGCTACAGCAGGCCATTCATCTGTTGATGCAAATCGAAGTTACTCTAAAGCAGGATTATGGTCAGTCGGTCTGGCCGCAGTTGCAGACGCTGTCGATGTTGATTGCCAATCGCGCTTTCCCTGCGAGCCTCGCCCATGTCTGATTTACACGCGCTGTTTGGCGGTACCTTCGATCCTGTGCATTTTGGTCATCTGCGCCCGGTGGAAACGCTGGCCGGGCAAATTGGCCTGTCGAGGATCACACTGCTGCCCAATAATGTGCCGCCGCACCGGCCCCAACCAGAGGCCAGTCCGCAGCAGCGGGTTGAAATGCTCGAGTGCGCTATTCGCGATTTGCCGCTTTTTGACATCGACACGCGGGAATTACAACGTGATACGCCCTCGTGGACGGTCGATACCTTAGAAGCGCTGCGTGCCGAACGGGGTGAACAACCTCTGGGTTTTATTATTGGTCAGGACTCTCTGCTGTCGCTGGAAAAATGGCATCGCTGGCAGGAGCTGCTTAGCCTGTGCCATCTTTTGGTCTGCAAGCGACCGGGCTATCCGACGGAAATGGCGTCTCCAGCAATGCAACGCTGGCTGGACAGCCATGTAACACAAGACAGCCAGCAGCTTCACCAACGTCCTGCAGGGGCGATCTGGCTGGCGGAAACCCCGCTTTATGCGATATCGGCCACCGAGATCAGACAGCGCCGCCATCAGCACCTCGCCTGCGACGATTTGTTGCCCGCCTCTGTGATAACCTACATCGACCGCGCCGGCTTATATCGCGACTGATATGGGCGTGATATACTGCGCCGCTAAATTTTTTGGCTGTCTTCCGGGTTTCAGCCAGCCCGCTATCACCAGTTTTGAAGGGGAACCTTTTGCAAGGTAAAGCACTCCAAGAGTTCGTTGTTGATAAGATTGATGATTTGAAAGGCCAGAACATCGTGACTCTCGACGTTCAGGGCAAATCGAGCATCACTGATTTCATGATCATTTGTACCGGTACCTCAACGCGCCACGTGACCTCTATCGCGGAACACGTCGAGCAGGAATCCCGTGCCGCTGGCCTGATGCCGCTGGGCGTGGAAGGTAAAGCCGCCGCTGACTGGGTCGTTGTGGATTTGGGCGAAGTGATCGTGCACGTCATGCAGGAAGAGAGCCGTCAGTTGTATGAACTGGAAAAGCTCTGGGGTTAAGCGGTGAAATTGCAGCTTGTTGCCGTCGGCACCAAAATGCCTGACTGGGTTCAGACCGGTTTTATGGAATACCTGCGTCGGTTTCCCAAAGACATGCCGTTTGAGTTAACGGAAGTCCCTGCGGGGAAACGCGGGAAAAATGCCGACATCAAACGCATTCTGGAAAAAGAAGGCGAAGCGATGCTGGCAGCGACAGGTAAAGGCAACCGCATTGTGACGCTGGATATCCCCGGACAACCCTGGGAAACCCCACAGCTGGCGCAGCAGCTGGAACGCTGGAAGCAGGATGGCCGTGACGTCAGCCTGTTGATTGGCGGACCTGAAGGATTAGCGCCGGCCTGTAAAGCGGCGGCGGAACAAAGCTGGTCTCTCTCAACGTTAACGTTGCCTCATCCGCTGGTGCGCGTGCTGGTTGCAGAGAGCCTCTATCGTGCATGGAGCATTACGACAAATCATCCTTATCATCGTGAATAACCGATAAGCTCACTCCAGACATTACAAGTAGCGGATGAAATTACAAAGCAACGCCTTTCGCGATTACAGCGCCGAACAAAAAGTCTTTGTCCGCAGGGCTTTTATCGCTTTTGTCGGCATCTTACTGCTCTCCTCCGTGCTGGTGGTTAATCTCTATCACCTGCAGATTTTACGTTTCGACGACTACAGTACCCGGTCAAATGAAAACCGCATTAAGCTGGTGCCGGTCGCGCCCAGCCGCGGCATTATTTATGACCGTACCGGCACGCCGCTGGCCCTGAACCGTACGATTTATCAGGCAGAACTGGTGCCGGAAAAGGTCGACGATTTAAAACAAACGCTGCAAAACTTACGCCCGGTGCTCGAACTCACCGATGACGATATTGAGGCGTTTGAAAAAGAGCGTAAGCGCTCACGTCGCTTTACCTCTATCCCGGTAAAAACCGGCCTTAATGAGGTGCAGGTTGCACGCTTTGCCGTGAACCAGTACCGCTTTCCCGGCGTGGAAGTCAAAGGCTACCAGCGCCGCTACTATCCCTTTGGGCAAACCCTGACCCACGTTGTGGGCTACGTATCGAAAATCAACGATCGGGATGTGGCGCGTCTGGACAAAGAAGGTAAATGGCCAAACTATGCGGCTACGCACGATATCGGTAAACTCGGTATCGAAGCCTATTACGAAGACCTGCTTCACGGTAAAACCGGTTATGAAGAGGTTGAGGTAAACAACCGTGGCCGGGTTATTCGTCAGTTGCACGAGCAATCCCCGCAGGCCGGGCGCGATATCTATCTGACCATTGATCTGAAACTGCAGCAGTACATCGAAACGCTGTTAGCCGGCAGTCGTGCCGCAGTGGTCGTAAGCGATCCCCGCACCGGAGAAATTCTGGCCATGGTGTCCACGCCCAGTTACGATCCGAACCTGTTTGTTGACGGAATTTCCAGCAAAGACTATCGCGGATTACTGAGCGATGAAAACCGTCCACTGTATAACCGCGCTATTCAGGCCGCCTATCCGCCAGCCTCAACGGTCAAACCCTATGTCGCCGTTTCCGCGCTCAGCGCAGGCGTTATCAACCGAAATACCAGCCTGTTCGATCCCGGCTGGTGGCAACTGCCCGGCTCTGAAAAACGCTATCGCGACTGGAAAAAGTGGGGCCACGGTCGTCTGAACGTCACCAGGTCGCTGGAAGAGTCTGCGGACACCTTCTTTTATCAGGTCGCCTATGACATGGGCATCGATCGCCTGTCGGAGTGGATGACCAAATTCGGCTACGGTGAACGTACGGGCATTGATTTACCCCAGGAGAGCGCGGGTAACATGCCGACGCGTGACTGGAAAATGCGCCGCTTTAAAAAGCCCTGGTATCAGGGTGATACCATTCCTGTTGGTATCGGTCAGGGCTACTGGACGGCAACACCATTGCAGATGAACAAAGCGATGATGATCCTCATCAACGACGGGGTTATCAAAGTGCCGCATATGCTGCGCGCCACGCGCGAAGGCCGCACCCTGGTGCCTTATCGTCAACCGCCTTCCCAGCCGATAGGCGATATCCACTCGGGCTACTGGGAAATTGCCAAAGACGGGATGTATGGCGTGGCCAATCGCCCCAATGGTACGGCTCACAAGAGCTTTGCCGATGCGCCATACAAAATTGCCGCGAAATCGGGTACGGCTCAGGTCTTCGGTCTGAAAGAGAACGAAACCTATAACGCACACAAAATCGCAGAACGCCTGCGTGACCACAAGCTGATGACCGCGTTTGCCCCTTACGATAAACCGCGTGTCGCCGTGACCATGATTCTGGAAAACGGCGGAGCCGGACCCGCCGTAGGCACGGTAATGCGTCAGATACTGGATCACATCATGTTAGGTGACAATAATACTGTCCTGCCGGATGCGGCCCCCACACCGCCAGGCTACGAAGGTGAATAATCATGTCGATGAATGACAGCCCGCAGAAGCGGTCAATATGGATGCGCATGCATATTGATCCGCTATTTATGCTGATTATCCTCGCGCTGCTGACCTTTAGCGCCATTGTTATCTGGAGCGCCAGCGGGCAGGATCCTGGCATGATGGAGCGTAAGCTCGGCCAGATCGCCATGGGGCTGATCATTATGCTGGTGCTGGCCCAGGTCCCGCCCCGGGTATACGAAGGCTGGGCGCCTTACCTGTATATTGTCAGTGTCATCCTGCTCGTCGCCGTGGATGCCTTTGGCCAAATCAGTAAAGGGGCGCAGCGCTGGCTGGACCTGGGTTTTATCCGCTTCCAGCCCTCTGAGATCGCTAAAATCGCCGTTCCTTTAATGGTCGCGCGCTTTATCAACCGTGACGTGTGCCCACCGACCCTGAAAAACACCGCCATCGCTCTGGTGCTGATTTTCCTTCCTACGCTGTTAGTGGCCGCGCAGCCTGACCTCGGAACCTCGATCCTGGTCGCGGCCTCGGGATTATTTGTGCTGTTCCTCTCTGGCATGAGCTGGAAGCTGATTGGTATCGCCGTCCTGTTGGTTGCGGCCTTTATCCCCATATTGTGGTTCTTCCTGATGCATGACTATCAGCGAGACCGCGTGATGATGCTGCTCGATCCCGAAAGCGATCCGCTTGGCGCGGGTTACCACATTATTCAGTCTAAAATCGCTATTGGCTCTGGCGGACTGCGCGGTAAAGGCTGGCTGCATGGTACGCAATCACAGCTGGAGTTCTTACCGGAGCGTCACACCGACTTCATTTTCGCCGTGCTGGCAGAAGAGCTGGGACTGGTGGGCGTACTGTTGCTGCTGGTGCTGTACCTGTTGTTAATTATGCGTGGACTCATCGTGGCTGCCCGTGCGCAAACCACCTTTGGCCGGGTGATGGCCGGGGGTTTAATGTTGATTTTATTCGTCTATGTTTTCGTTAACATTGGCATGGTTAGTGGTATCTTACCGGTGGTTGGCGTTCCGTTGCCGCTGGTCAGTTACGGCGGCTCGGCGCTTATTGTGCTTATGGCGGGATTTGGCATCGTAATGTCGATCCACACACACCGAAAAATGTTATCTAAAAGTGTTTAAGAGGTCGCAGATGCGTAAGGACTGGCTTGGCGTTGTATTGGCTTCAATGGTTTTAGCTGCATGTTCTACCCAGGAACCGCAACAACAAAGTGCGCCACCGCAGCCTGCCTATAACGGCCCGGTGGTAGAGATTCCTGGCGTTGAGCCTCGTTATGAGCCGGTCAATCCGTCGACCAATCAGGACTACAGCGTCAACGGTAAAAACTACCGTATCATCAAAAATCCGGCCAACTACAGTGAAGTGGGGCTGGCCGCCTGGTACGGTGAGGAAGCCCAGGGTAATCGCACTGCGACGGGCGAGACCTTTGATCCCGATGCCCTGACGGCTGCCCATCCAACGCTGCCCCTGCCCAGCTACGTTCGCGTGACAAACCTGGCAAACGGCCGCCAGATTGTGGTGCGGGTTAACGATCGCGGCCCGTATACGCCGGGACGCATTATCGATCTGTCCCGTGCGGCAGGTGACCGCCTGAATATCTCCAACAATTCCCGCGTGCGGGTTGATTACATCAGTGTCGCACCGGATGGCACGCTTTCCGGCCCCGGCACCATCGGCACCGTCGTGGCAAAACAGAGCTATGCCCTGCCTGCGCGTCCCGACCTGAACGGTCCGGTCATGAGCAGCCCACAAGGCATGAGCGGTGGCAGTCAACCCATCATGAACGGTAGCAGCCAGCCGCAGACCGCCCCGGCGGCTGAACCCGAGGCTCAGGATATTTCACCCATCAGCAATGCGACGCTGCAAAGCAATAATGCTATGGGCGCGCCAGTGCAAAGTAGCGGCTTCCTGGGCGCGCCGCAGCCGTTACCCAGCGGCGTGCTGGAAAGCAGTGAGCCCGCTGCCAGCCCCCCTGTCGCAGCCGCGCCGGTTGCGGCCAGTGCCGCCGCATCACCCCGCCAGCCCGCCGCCAGCCAGAGTGCCTCATCCCTTTCAGGCTATGTCGTTCAGGTGAGTGCCATTAATGATGCAGCACGGGCCCGGCAGTTAGTTAACAGTTTACGCCAGCGCTTTGGCGTTCCTGGCGCTGTGGAAAACGCAGGCAATGTGTACCGCGTGCAGCTTGGTGGTTATAAAACCCGTGCAGAAGCCGTGGCCTTACAGCAACGGCTGAGCAGCGAAGGCCAGAGTGCGGCCTTCGTTACCACCGCAGGTCGTTAATCGACAGAGGTTACCGTGACAGGTAACCTCTGCTAACAACTCATTCACTAAGCCGGATGTCTGAAAATCAGGCATTTGTTATGATGAGTGACTTTTTTAAACCTTAAACCCATGGATGTTGTCGTCCCACACATGAACACGCTGAAACCTTCTCGTTTGTTAAAACGCCTGACAGTGGGATCACTGATCGCCTTCTCCCTCAGCCATGCTGCCATCGCTGATGATGTTAATCTCAAGACCATGATTCCCGGCGTACCGGACATTGATGCCGAAGCTTATGTCCTCATCGACTACAATTCAGGCAAAGTGCTGGCAGAGAAAAACGCGGACGCACGCCGCGACCCGGCGAGCCTGACGAAGATGATGACCAGCTACGTCATCGGTCAGGCAGTTAAAGCAGGAAAAATCCACCAGGACGATATCGTTACCGTGGGGCAGGATGCGTGGGCGACCGGTAATCCGGTATTCAAAGGTTCATCCTTAATGTTCCTGAAGCCTGGCGACCGCGTTCCGGTTTCCCAGTTAACGCGCGGTATCGTTCTGCAGTCCGGTAATGATGCCTGTGTGGCGATGGCCGATTATGTCGCCGGCAGCCAGGATGCCTTTGTTGGCCTGATGAACAACTACGTGAAAGCGCTGGGTCTGCAAAACACGCATTTCCAGACCGTTCATGGCCTGGATGCGGAAGGTCAATACAGCTCAGCACGCGACATGGCGCTGATTGGCCAGGCGCTTATCCGTGATGTTCCTGAAGAGTACGCGGTTTATAAAGAGAAAGAGTTCACCTTTAACAATATTCGTCAGATGAACCGCAATGGTCTGTTATGGGATACCAGCCTGACCGTTGACGGCATCAAAACCGGTCACACCGCGTCAGCAGGCTATAACCTGGTGGCCTCTGCGACAGAAGGACAGATGCGTTTGATCTCTGCCGTGATGGGCGGTCATACCTTCAAAGGCCGCGAAACGGAAAGTAAAAAGCTGCTGACCTGGGGTTTCCGCTTCTTTGAAACCGTCGCACCGCTGAAAGCCGGGAAAGAGTTTGCCTCTGAGCCCGTGTGGTTTGGTAACAGCGATCGCGTCCAACTGGGCGTTGAAAAAGATGCTTATCTGACCATTCCACGCGGCCGGATGAAAGATCTGAAAGCCAGCTATGTCCTCACCAATACCGAGCTGCATGCGCCACTGAAGAAAAACCAGGTGGTTGGCAGTATCAATTTCCAGCTCGATGGCAAAACTATCGATCAGCGTCCTCTGGTGGTGTTAAATGAAGTCTCTGAAGGCGGCTTTTTCAGTCGTATCGTTGACTATATCAAACTGATGTTCCACCACTGGTTCGGTTAATGGTGCCTGGCGGTTGAAAAACCGCCACTCTGCCCCCATTACAGGTTAATATGATGCTCCCGCTTCGGCGGGAGCCTGTTTTTTATGTACCGGAGTGATTATGAAAACCAAACTGAATGAACTGCTCGAATTCCCTACCCCATTTACCTACAAAGTAATGGGGCTGGCACAGCCGGAGCTGGTTGATTTGGTGCTTGAGGTCGTGCAACGCCATGCACCCGGCGATTACAGCCCAGAAGTGAAACCCAGCAGCAAAGGTAACTATCACTCGGTAAACGTCACGATCAATGCCACCCACATTGAGCAGGTCGAAACCCTGTACGAAGAGCTGGGCAAAATTGAAATCGTGCGGATGGTGCTGTAACGCTGTCAACACCGGTCAGCGGGTCAGGCTGCGCAGATAACGCGCTGACCCGTATTTTCTGCCCTACCGGCCCAGCCGCTCTGTACTCATCCTCTCATCCCTAAGGCGTTTAACTTCATCGCCGCCAGCGTTATACTCAGCGTCTCCCCTCTTTAACGGATACTCGTTTTGTCTGCAGACACGCTTCTTATTCGCCAGTTTGGGTTATGTGACTGGCAATCGACCTCAGACGCCATGCACCACTATACCGATCAGCGCCATAGCGAAAGCCGGGATGAAGTCTGGCTGGTGGAACATTATCCGGTCTTTACACAGGGCCAGGCGGGAAAAACCGAGCACCTGCTGATGCCTGGCGATATTCCTGTGGTACAAAGCGATCGTGGTGGGCAGGTGACCTATCACGGGCCTGGACAACAGATCATGTATGTTCTGATTGATGTGAAACGCCGTAAAACCGGCGTGCGTCAGCTGGTGACCGCCTTAGAAGAAACGGTCATTGCCGTACTGGACCACTTTGGCGTGGCGGCGCGGGCCCGACCCGATGCGCCAGGCGTCTATGTTGGGGATGAAAAAATTTGCTCGCTGGGGCTGCGCATTCGTAAGGGCTGCTCGTTTCACGGGCTGGCATTAAATGTGGCGATGGACCTGTCGCCATTTTTACGGATTAACCCGTGCGGCTATGCCGGAATGCACATGACGCAGCTGCAACACTTCCGGCCTGAAGTCACGTTAGCCGATGTTCAGCCGTTGCTGGCCGAAACCTTTGCCCGCCAGTTGGGTTATCAGCAGGTTGAATGGCATCAGGTTGAAAACCCACGCTGAGTTAACGGTGAATGCGTATTTACAAATATGTAACTTATCGGTGGTGTCTTTGGCTGCTTCCTGGCCGTTGAGATGATATAATTTTTGCACTTTTTTCAAATAAAGTTGAAAGCCGCCTTCTCTGATTGAGTGAGACAGCTTTCAAATCGCAATCCGACCGGAACCTGCTGATTTATGAGTAAACCAATTCAGATGGAACGCGGCGTCAAATATCGTGACGCAGACAAAATGGCGCTGATCCCGGTGAAAACCGTGGCCGTCGACCGGCAAGAGATTCTACGCAAGCCGGAGTGGATGAAAATCAAACTGCCGGCGGACTCCAGTCGTATTCAGGGCATCAAAGCCGCAATGCGTAAAAACGGGCTCCACTCCGTTTGTGAGGAAGCCTCCTGCCCTAACCTTGCTGAATGTTTTAATCACGGCACGGCGACCTTTATGATCCTGGGCGCGATCTGTACCCGCCGTTGCCCGTTCTGCGACGTGGCCCACGGTCGTCCTAACGCACCCGATGCAAACGAACCGGGTAAACTCGCCCAGACCATCGCCGACATGGCACTGCGTTATGTGGTTATTACCTCGGTGGATCGCGACGATTTACGTGACGGCGGCGCTCAGCATTTTGCCGACTGTATTACGGCTATCCGGGAAAAAAGCCCCAGCATCAAAATTGAAACGCTGGTGCCTGACTTCCGTGGCCGCATGGATCGTGCGCTTGAAATTCTGACTGCCACACCGCCGGATGTGTTTAACCACAACCTCGAGAACGTGCCACGCGTGTATCGCCAGGTGCGGCCGGGTGCAAACTATGAATGGTCGCTGAAGCTGCTGGAACGCTTTAAAGAAGCCCATCCCGAGGTACCGACAAAATCCGGTTTAATGGTAGGCCTGGGAGAAACTAACGCTGAAATCGTCGAGGTCATGCGTGACCTGCGTCGTCATGGCGTGACAATGTTAACTCTGGGTCAGTATCTGCAGCCCAGCCGCCACCATTTGCCTGTTCAGCGCTATGTCAGCCCGGCGGAATTTGATGAAATGAAAGAAGAGGCACTGGCGATGGGCTTTACCCATGCTGCCTGCGGTCCTTTTGTCCGTTCGTCTTACCATGCCGACATGCAGGCAAAAGGCCTGGAAGTGAAATAACCGTTCGCCTGCTGGCTGCCTTAAAAAGCAAAAAACCAGATTGCCCGCAATCTGGTTTTTTTATGGCTGTCAGAAATAAAAATTAACACTTTTCTAAAGCTGACGCCGCGTTAATCTTTATGAGAAACGCGTTCCGCAGGGGTTTCTTCTGCCGTGGTGCGCGCTGCACTGGTGTCTTCGTCTTTCATGGCCTTTTTAAAGCCTTTGATTGCGGAGCCCAGATCGCCACCCAGAGAACGTAACTTGTTGGTGCCGAAAAGCAGTACGATAAGCGCACCGATAATCAGCAGCTTGGCAATACTGATACCTTCCATATATAACCTTTATAATCTGGCGAATAACGGTAACGCTTATTTAGGCGCAGTTTAGCGCTAACCTCAAGCGTAATCTGTAACAGATTAAGATCGCGCAGCGGCGCCGTCAGGTTTCAGGCCCAATCGGGTAGCGATGATCCCTGCCCCCGGTTAGCGCGTTCCATCCAGTTCGGGCCGGCTAAAACGGCGGTTATCCAGCACCGGCAGCATTGCGCGCGCTGTTGCGATTCTTTGTGGATCGAGCTCGGCAAAAATAAGTGCCCGGGACTCGGCCGCCCGGCTTATCGGTACGCCGAGGGGATCGACCACCATGCTATTGCCAATATTACGCATACCGCACTCGCCTACAGCCACCACATAACAGGTATTTTCCAGCGCGCGCGTGCGGGTAAGCAAATCCCAATGCATCTCTTTCAGCGGCCCTTTGACCCATGCGGAGGGTAAGACCAACACCTCGGCCCCCTCCAGCGCCAGACGCCGTGACAGCTCGGGAAAACGCACATCGTAGCAGGTCATCAGCCCGACTTTCATGCCCGCAACGTCCACCAGCGGCGGAATCTCTTGTCCGGCTTCAACCCGCTTTGATTCCTGCATCGCGAACGCATCGTACAGATGCAGCTTGCGGTATTCTGCCACGATCTTGCCATCGCGAATGACCACCAGCACGTTAAACACTTTGCGCTCACTGCCCGGCATATGCATTCCCAGCACGGTAGTCAGCCCATGGCCTTTGCTGGCGCTAAGCAGTTGCGACAGAAACGGCCCGTCAGGCGGCTGAGCGGCTTCCAGTATGAAATCGGGATTAGTGATATCAGTGGCCAGCACCGCTTCTGGCAGAACCAGCAGATCGGCCCCGGCACGGCTGGCCTGGTCTATCATGTCCTGGCAGGTTATGACGTTTTCCTGCCAGTCACGCTGAACCGCAAATTGCCCTAATGCGACTTTCATCGTGGGTTCTCCCTGAAAGTAGTACTGCCGTGATACAGGCCCTTTGGTAACCTTTCAATGCTCTTACAAAGGCTGAAGGGCTTTCACATGGTAGCGTGGTGATTCAACATAGCCTTCACGGCCATAAAACTGGTTAGCTTTAAGACGTGAAGCATGACAGTGAACTTCCATGCGGTCGCAGCCGTGCTGCGCTGCCAGGGCTTCTGCATGCTGGAGCAGTTTCTGGCCCACACCTTTGCTGCGCTCACCGTCCGCGATGCAAAAATAGCTGATACGGGCAAAATCCCCTGCCAGCGCCAACTGAGGGATAAAATGCAGGGAAAGGAATCCCAGTACATGATTACCCTGTTCTGCGATCAGCAGCTTTTCATTGGGATCCGTCATCAGCTGGGCCAGACGTTGTTCAATAAAATGCTCTGTACCGCCATAACCGAGTTCACTTAACAACGCGCTCAGTACGAAGCTGTCCTTCGCCTGAGCCGGACGAATATCCATCCTGGCACCTCTTTATCTGTTATGCGGAGAGTCAGTTATAACCTGAGACGCGCTAAAATGCTCCCCCTGCGAGTTGTTATGATTATGTTACAAGGATTATCTGTGACTCGCGCCGCAGTTTACTGGCGGTTATCGTGCTGCAGTAGCCTGTCTGGCGCCGTGTGCCAGCGTGATATCGAAAAGCGCGGGAGTGCCTGAGGGCGTGATGTGCAGGAAATGATACGGGGACGAGGCAGCGGCAGTGGCAGTGGCAGCGGCAGCACTGCAATTGCGCCTTAAAGCCGTTTCATCCTTCAGACAGAAATGTGACGCGTACAGGCATAAAAAAACCCGCCAGAAGGCGGGTTTTTAGAATTCTGACTGTTAACTTACAGACTGATAACGTTAGCAGCAGATGGGCCTTTTGCGCCGTCAGTGATTTCAAACTCTACACGCTGACCTTCAGCCAGAGTTTTGAAGCCATTGCTCTGGATCGCAGAGAAGTGTACGAATACATCTTTGCTGCCATCTTCAGGAGTAATGAAACCGAATCCTTTAGATTCATTAAACCACTTAACGTTACCTTTAATCTTAGACATCTATATTACCTTTACATGAAAAATGGACACTAAACTGTGTCGCCATCTAGTACAGCAATTGCTGAGGGTTTTGTCCAGCCTGATTTGATGAAAAAGTGATAAATATCGCTATTATTTACCCTTTGGTTACTTTTTCACTGGCTCCAGAGCTTAAAACTGCCAGCGCAGCCAGGCAAAATACACGTTACCGTTGTTGTAAGTGCCTGGAATATAAGTCATTTGAAAGTTCAGCGAACCATAACCTATTGACGCCAACGGTAATATGGCCGGAACAGGATAGTATCCCCAGTTATGCCGTGCCGTTACCCCTGCGGTATAGCCCAGACCATAGTGAAAATTTTGATCCTGCAAAGGTCGCCAGGTGGCCTCCCAGCCGTAACCGCCAAACGGTTCCCACTTGTTGAAAGAATCTTTGAACGCCATCAGGTAAAGGCCGTGCCAGTTCCCTTTCTCATCGTAACGCGAAACGCCACCACCGGCGCCCCAGGGACGTTCGTTATATCTGTGAATATGCTCTTCATCATACGTCCAGCGGTTGTGCCAGGTGATGGCGGGCACATAAACATCAATTGCATCAGGCTGTTGCCAGGTTTGCTGGACGTTGCCGGTAAAGGTATCCCAGCCTGATTTAATCTCTTGGGAGAGCATAGCGGCCTGGAGGGAAAAAGAAAAAAACAGCGCCAGTAATGGAGCTGATAACATTGTTAAAAGGTACCTGTTCACTTCGGTATTACCTGTCTCTTATTGATTGAACGCAGTGTTCCATGCTGAAAATCAGCAACGGGAAGACCCGCCTGACCCGAAATTTAAAAAAAAATGCTCAGGGTATTCAGCATGTAATTATCATTGACGTAATAAAGCACGAGCAATTTTAGCGCAAAAAAGATGAACCAAGCCCAAACAGCAAGAACTTTCAACATTTCCACTAAGTTCTGTAGTTTTCACAACCAAACTCAACACTTACGCAACATCACGTCGCGCCTTCATACAGGCGCCGAACAGGGCGAGCAGTGATAAACAGCGACTTTTACCATCACACCACCTCAGGTAAACCACATAAAGAATGATTAAGGATCAGGGTAATGCCAGTAAAAATGCGCTCGCTTAACCAGGTAGCAGGTAGCAGGTAGCAGGTAGCAGGTAGCAGGTAGCAGGTAGCAGGTAGCAGGTAGCAGGTAGCAGGTAGCAGGTAGCAGGTAGCAGGTAGCAGGTAGCAGGTAGCAGGTAGCAGGTAGCAGGTAGCAGGATGAAAATCTTACCGGCTCGCGGTGTCAAGAGAAACGCTCACTGGTCGGGCTGCGGGCACCCGTCAAGATGCCCGTCGAATCAGAAAATTAGTTTGAATACCCCTGTCAGGGTCAACAGTCCCACGATAAAAATAATGGCGATAATCCACAGAATTATTTTCATTTCCTCTCCCTTACCATTAAAAAACATTCCCATAACAGTATAGGCAAGATTCAGCGATGTGCTTTTTGCTTATTGCGTTCTCAACTATGAAAGCAACATTCAGCTTTAATTGTTATTTTCTGTGAGAAGCATCGCATAGCGGCCTTTTTGTCATCCCTGTCGCTTCGTTTTAAGAATCATCTCTGGCTAAAATTTAGGCGGACAGGACAGCTCGACGGTTTTGACACTAAAAATGCAAAGCAGGGAGAGAGACCTTATGAGTAGCATTAATACCAGCATGGGCCGCTACAGCCTGAAGGCAAAAGACAGCGGTGAACAAATCAAAGGTTTTTTCGCCATTAATGATGAAGGCGGCACGCAACTTACCCGACAGGAATTTGCGGAGCATTACCTTGATGATGTGGTGAATAACGTGATTTATCCGGTTACCGGAGGTAACCGGGAGATCGCCCGCGCACTGCGAGAACAGATGGTAAAAGCGGGCTTTGAAGCGTCAGATTAACAGCAGGGGCCGCCATGTTTGCGCGGCCCTTTTGTCACGTGCAGGCGCCTTTACACCACGTAAGAAAGTAGCAAGCATCCCACTAAACCACACACTGATATAATCGTTTCCAGTGCTGACCAGGAGCGGATGGTTTCGCCTATCGTCAGGTTGAAATACTCTTTAAACAGCCAGAATCCTGGATCGTTAACGTGTGAAAAAATCACACTGCCCGACCCCACAGCTATCACCATTAATTCAGGACTGGCACCGCTGGTTACAATTAACGGCGCGACAATGCCTCCGGCGGTAATCGCCGCCACGGTTGCCGAGCCAAGCGCGATACGCAGCACAGCAGCAATAGACCAGGCCATAAACAACGGCGACAAATTGGTGGCATGCATCATATTGGCAATGTATTTATCCACGCCGCTGTCCACCAGAACCTGCTTGAAGGCCCCACCGCCGCCGATAATCAGCAGCATCATGGCAATAATTTTGATGGAATCGCTTAACGTGTCCATCACCTGTTCCATGCTGCGCCCGCGGTTCAGACCAAAGGTGAAGATCGCAATCAGCACGGCAATTAGCGTCGCCATAACAGGATCGCCAAAGAACTCGGCATAAGGCAACAGCGCGTGTCCCTTGGGCAGCACCATCTCCGCTACCGCACGCAGTGCCATCAGGATGACCGGAACAAGCGATGTCCAGACGCTGACGCCAAAGCCTGGCATTTCGGTTTCACTAAAGGTTTTGGGGTTGTAGAGCCCTTCAGGGATAGGCTTATCAATGCCTTTGAGGAAACGCGCGTAGACCGGCCCCGCCAGGATAACGGTCGGAATGCCCAGTAAGGTACCAAAAAGCAGGGTTTTTCCCATATCGGCGTTAAACAGCGTCGCTATTGCCGTTGGGCCAGGATGAGGCGGTAAAAAACCATGGGTGACAGACAACGCCGCCGCCATAGGAACGCCAACAAACAGCAGCGGTACCCGTGCAGAAGCCGCAACGCTAAACACCAGCGGCAGCATCAGCACAAAGCCCACTTCGTAGAACAAGGCAAAACCAACGATAAAACCGGTCAGCACCAGCGCCCACTGGATTTGCCTTGTGCCAAATTTATCGATCAATGTGGTGGCGATACGTTGTGCACCACCACAGTCGGCCAGTAATTTACCGAGCATGGCACCAAATCCCATGATCAGCGCCAGTCCGCCCAGCGTCCCGCCGACGCCGTTTTTAATCGAAAGAATGACTTTGTTGACCGGCATGCCCTGCATGATCCCTACCGCCAGGGCGACCAAAATCAGTGCGATAAAGCCGTTGAGTTTAAAGCGAATCATCAGCAGTAACAGTAATGCCACGCCAATCGCCACATAGAGTAATGGCATAATTTTTCTCCACCTGATGCTCTGAATCTTCTCAGTGCCGCTTTGTTATCGTCGTCCCGGAGGACGCGCAAAATTGGGGCGCTGCCATGGTCGTAACATTTTGACAACCCCTGTTACCGATAACATGTTAAGGGTAACATCCGTGTTAAAGCATCACTCCACGTCGTTGAATTTGCGTTTTGCGAAGACGATCAACTTTTGCTCCCCTCGCTATAAGAAAGTTTCCCGGGGCCGATCGCCCGCTTTTCGTTACACTCAGATTTTAGCGAAGATATAAAAGGATGCGCTGGTGAGTGACAATCTGAGTGAGCTGTACAGCAATCAACAAACCCTTTTCGGCCAGGGAAGCCTTAACAAACTGATTCCCCTGTTGGCCGCCCAACCCCAGGCTACCCTGCTCTTTTGCGGCCGTTCGTTCTTACAGGGCGACGCCTATGCCCGAATTAAAACCACGCTGAACGATCACATTGTGGGTTATGAAATTGTGAGCAACGAGGCCTCGCCTGCCGATATTGATGGCTGGGTGGCACGCTGGCGCGGCCATGTCGATCGGGTTATCGCCGTAGGAGGCGGCAGTGTTCTGGATGCCGCCAAGGCCTTCAGCGCCATGATTCAGCACCCGCTTCCCACCGCCCGCTACCTGGAAAAAGTCGGAGACACGGCAGTCAGCGCCGTTACCTTGCCGCTCATCGCGATTCCCACTACGGCGGGCACCGGCAGTGAGGTCACGCAGAACGCCGTCGTAACTGACCAGCGGGATATCCAGATAAAAGCATCGTTGCGCCATCCGGTGTTCGTGCCACAGGTCGCGATTCTCGATCCTGACTTGCTTAAGGGCGCCCCCGATAAGGTGCTGGCCACCTGTGGAATCGACGCGTTTACCCATTTATTTGAAGCCTATCTTTCCAGCAAGGGCAACCTCTTTACGCGCCAGTTAGCCCTTACCGGACTGCGTCAGTTTATTCAGGGATGGCCTCGGCAAAACCAACAAGACGAAACCGGCGATCGCGCGCGTGAGGCGATGATGATGGCGTCCTGGTTGGGCGGTGTCAGCCTGAGCAGCGCGGGGCTGGGCGTCATTCACGGCATCGCCGGAGAGCTGGGCGCGATTAAACCCTTCCATCATGGTGAAGTGTGCGGCAGGCTGCTGTTCACGTTTCTGGATCATCTTGCAGACAGCCAGCATGCGCGCCAGCGTCAGCTCATGGATGAAATGCATGCGCAGCTTTTTGACGAGGAGACCGATTCACCCGCGCGCTATCTTAAAGCCTGGCTACAACGCTCAGCCATTATGACGTTCTGGCAGGAGGGGCCAACGTTAAGCCCGTCGGATATCGACTGGATCCTGGCCCGGGCCAACAGTAAAAACAGCCTCGTCAGCTACAGCAAAGATGAGATGCGCGACATGATTACACGCGCCTGGCCGGTCAGCGCGTAAGCGTAGTGCGGGCGGTGTTTTAGCCCGCACATTCCCCCTGTTCCGCCCCGCCAAAGGGCGTTTCACCTGCAAGCATTTGCTCGATCACCTGTAGCACACCTTCATCATTATTCGCGGGTGCCAGGAAGCGCGCGGCGTCTTTAACCCGCTGCGGCGCATTGCTCATCGCGAAACTGAAACCCGACTGCTGCAGCATCTCGAGATCGTTACCGCCGTCGCCAAAGGCCAGCACCCGATCGTGAGAAATGCCCCAGCGCTGCGCCAGCAGGTTCAGGCCGTTAGCTTTATGCTGACCAGGAACGATTAAGTCAACCGAACCGTGCCCGCTCGACGTCGCCGCCGCCGAACCTTCGTGCAGGCGCTGGATATCCGCCATTAAAGGCTCGACATACTCATCCGACAGATTAAGGGCAAACTTAAGTATCCTGTCGTCGGCAACCTCATCAAGAGAACGAATGGGCCTGAGCCGGTGGCAATAATGCCGCATCTTGACCAGCCACTTCTCATCCATCCCTTCGAAGTAGTAGGCGCTCTCACGTCCGCAAAGCAGATAGCGCAGATCAGGATAGTGGCCATTTTCAAGCGTATCGAGTACCGCATCGATGTCATTACGGCTAAAAGCACCGCAGAACAGTTCTTCATCACGATCGATAATTAATGCGCCGTTTTCTGCGACAAACGCAATCTCACTGGCGATCTCAGGGAAAAATGAGCGGAGTTGATGGTATTGATTGCCGCTGGCCACGACAAATTTGATATGTCGCTGAGTGAGCTGGTGGTAACAGGCGAGGAACCGCGCGCGGTTATACTGCTTTTTGTCATCCAGAAAGGTGCCATCCATATCAACAGCAACCATCTTAACCGTGGTCATCAGAACTCCTTAGCCGGTAAACGTTCAGGATTAACTGTCAGAATAGCCTGGTAACGGGCGTTCGGTGCATAAAAAAGGGATGGCATCGGCCATCCCTGTGTCGCTATTGAAACGCGTTATTCAGGATCAGCGAGGTAATAATGCCGGTGGCGGCGGCAATCAAAACATAGTTACCGTCGATGTCGGCCCAGTGCTGACCCGGCGGCGGTTCTCTCAGACCACGCTCACGCCAGTCATCAACCCGGTAATCTTCACCGCAGTACTCTCGCGGTACAGGGCCACCACGGCGAAATTCATGACCGCGCCAGGCAAAGCGATCGTGATGATAATCGCGCCGCACATCTGGCGGTGGCGGGCCAGGCCGGTGGCCGGGAGGTCCATCGCGATCCAGGCCTGGCGGGCCATCGCCGTCGGGACCGCGGCCAGGATGATGCCACGGACCGTCTGGGCCGCCTGGCCCCTGTGCCAGCCCAGGGCTGCTGTACATCGTGCTGTATGCTAAAAGGGCGATAATCAAACCTGATTTTATTTTTTTCATGGTACTGCCTCCAGTGGTAACGGCGACTCAGCGCCGTTGCCATTACTATTGTCGTAACTGGAAGAAATAAGAATGACCAAAACTCTTAAAAGTCAGCGCGCTAAACAGGCGCGGACGGCGTCTCTCTCTCGTCAGGCACGCTGCATCAGGCGTGAAACACAGATACCTTGCGGAAAATCGTTTGGGGACTCAAACCTGGCGAGGCATCAAAATAAAACCCCGATCCTGAGATCGGGAAGTTATCGTCATAGCCAGTAAACTGAAAAATGCCCCTTAAGAGAAAAAGGGAGAAGCAAAGCAGACAACACCACATCACAAGTGTCGGGATGAAATAATAACCCCTGGTTAATGACAGTTGGATGAAAAACGGCTCGGATATATTTTACATGCCGGTTTGATCCAATAAGAAATACACCGCTGCACATCGCAAACCTGAAAACGGGTGTTCAGTTTTATCCGTTCAGGCGCGCTTTACGCCTGAACGGATGACCATCAGGGGTAACTCAGCAGCACAGGCGCATCCGGTAATTTTGTAAACCTGCGGATGATTTGATGGTAATCCGCCACCGGATCGAGCTGACTAAACTGCTTTGGATACAAATCTTTTGCCAGAATCTCCATCCCGATAATGTTGTAAGGATGGTTGTAGAAGTGGTGATAGATCCCGTAGGTGCGCCCCTGTTTTACCGGCTCAATCTGCGCTAATCCTGTACGCTTCAACAACGTCGTAAAGGTTGCCGCCACCGCTTTCCTGTCCGATCCGTAACCGAACGGCAGTACATTACTGTTGGAACGTTTTGACCCCGTCATGATGTAAACGTCCGGCTTCATGGCAATGATTTTCTCAAGGGAAACAAAACCTGCGTTACCCGGCAGCAAAGTCGATCCGATATTTTTGCCGCCGACCGCTTCCACCAGTCCACCCCAGCCGCTGTGGCTATGCGTAAAGCAGCAGCTGTCGCTGTTGCCGGCTATCGGTTCAATAAAGACGGTGGGTTTGGTTTTAACCTGGTCAATGCCCTTCTGCAGATTCTGCCAGTGCTGCTGGTAAAAATCGGTGTAGGCCTTCGCCTCGGCTTCACGGTTCAGCACTTTACCCAGCAGCGTAATACCCGGCACGGTGTTTTCTTTAGGATGCAGTTCATAGTCAACAAACACGACCGGGATGTTCAGGCTTTTGAGCGTGGTCAGCACTCCCGACTGCATCAGCGCAGGTTTGGCACGCAACTGCGCAATCATGATATCCGGTTTCTTTGCCAACACGCTTTCGAGGTTCACCTGCCCCTGATCGTTGAAGCCCATATCCACAATCTTTTCAGCCTGCGGCCAGGTTTTCTTCAGCAGCGCCCAGGTTTGCGTATCCTGTTTCTTTGGCAGGTTATTCCATGCCACAACCCGTTTAAAAGGGTTATCCCGGTCCAGCAGCGCCAGCGTCATGATGTCTCGCCCGTCCTGGAGAATGACGTGCTGAGGTTCTTTCTGCAACGTAATCGTCTGTCCATCCACATCCGTTACGGTCAGAGGATAGGTGGTGGCCGAACAGACCGTTGAGGCCAGCAACGTGGCTGCAAAAATACCGAATTTCATGTTTATTAACCCTGTTGAGAAATAAGAATTATTCTCGTTAACTTTACCATGCTAATTCGTAACAAATATAAACCTTTGTTTAATGAATACTTCTGAACGCTGTCTCAGGTTGGCGCCGTCCCGGCATAAGGATCGGACGGCGCCTTGATATCAATGAGAATTACGCCTTAAGCAGCGAATAAAAAATGGCCGAAATGGCGATCAGCCCGGCGAGCATCACAAACAGATTACTGAGTTTGCCACTGTATTGACGCATAGCGGGCACCCGCTGGATAGCGTACATCGGCATCAAAAACAGAATTACGGCAATGATCGGGCCGCCCAGCGTTTCAATCATTTTGAGGATATTGGGATCGAGCGTTGCCACCAGCCAGGTTGTCAGCAGCATAAACACGGCCGTCAGACGATTCAGCCTGTCAGGGGCCATCGCTTTGCCCCGGCTACGGAGCGCTTTATTCACCATGCCGTTGAACCCTTCACGTGCGCCCAGATAGTGGCCAAGGAATGACTTGGTGATCGCCACCACGGCTATCAACGGCCCAATCCAGGCGATAAGCGGCGCATTAAAATGGTTGGCAAGGTAGGACAAGATCGAAATGTTTTGCGCTTTAGCGGACTGTAAGTCTTGCGGCGAGAGGCTGAGTACGCAGCTGAAGACAAAGAACATCACGGTAAGCACCATCAAAAGGTGCGCGCAGGCCAGAATCCGGGAGCATTTTCGCTCGGCCTGCTCGCCGTACTCCTGCCGCTTCGCCAGGGCGAACGAGGAGATGATTGGCGAGTGATTAAACGAGAATACCATGACCGGCAGGGCAAGCCACAGCGTCATCCACAGATTGCGCCCGCTGCCCGCATTGAGGGTTTCCAGTGCGGCCCCGTGCCAGTAAGGAATCAGACAACACGCCATCAGCATCAACACGGCGACAAACGGATAAACCAGGACGCTCATCGCTTTCACAATCATGCTTTTGCCAAAGCGCACCACCGTCATCATGCCGATAATCAATATTAACGACAGGAGCGCACGCGGCGGCGGCACCAGGCCCAGTTGGTTCACCATCAGGCTTTCAACCGTATTAGTCATGGCTACGCTGTACATCAGCAAAATAGGGTAAATGGCAAAAAAATAGAGCAGCGTAATCAGTTTGCCCGCCCCTGCGCCAAAATGCTCTTCAACCACGTCGGTGATATCCCCTGCCGGATTGCTGCCAGAGAGGACAAAACGCGTTAAGGCCCGATGGGCAAAGAAGGTCAAGGGAAACGCCAGCACCGCCATAACGATCAAGGGTAACAGTCCCCCCATGCCCGCATTGATCGGCAGAAACAACACGCCCGCACCGATAGCGGTGCCATATAAACCCAGCATCCAGACGGTATCCGTTTTCCGCCAGCCAGTTTCATCATTAACGTGAGGGGTTTCCAGCGTGCGGGTTTGCGAGGTTTTCATCAGATCTTCCAGAATATGCATCAGCCTGAATCAAGGCTTGCAGCGGGTAAAGGGTTGGCGTTTTTCGCCATCAACGCATGTGTGCAACCTGCCAGATTCAGCCCGCCCCGTCAGGACGTAATCGATTGCGCCCCATTTTTTACACTATCTGACGGTAAAAATTCAAGTTAAGCGCCATATCGTGCACCTTTCCGGCAAAAACAGGGGAAAACGTGTGATGACGGCGTTACGGCCTGCCCCGTCCGCCATAGTTTGCGGATACCGCTCTGCTTACCCATTTTTTCCTCACTACACTTCAATCACCTTTAACATTTTGGACAGGACAGTGCGCTCAACCGCGCTGTTAATGCTGCAGTCGCCCGATCGGCGGTTGCCGTCCAGTGATTTACAGGAGTCGACTCTATGAAAGCGTTAACCTATCACGGCCCTCATAAAGTCAGCGTTGATAACGTTGCCGATCCCGGACTGGAAGCCGCCGATGATATTATTCTGCGCGTAACGGCCACGGCGATCTGTGGCTCTGATCTGCACCTTTATCGAGGAAAAATTCCCGGCACCGATCATGGCGATATTTTCGGCCACGAGTTCATGGGTGAAGTGGTGGAAGCCGGCAGTGCGGTAACGGCCGTGGCAAAAGGCGACCGCGTGGTGATCCCGTTTGTTATCGCCTGCGGTGACTGCTTTTTTTGTCATCTGCATCAGTATGCCGCGTGTGAAAACACCAACAGCGGCAAAGGCGCGGCGCTAAACCGCAAAAGCATTACGCCGCCGGCGGCCCTGTTTGGCTACAGCAAACTCTATGGCGGAGTGCCCGGTGGTCAGGCAGAATACGTGCGCGTGCCTAAGGCCAACGCCGGCCCTTTTAAAGTGCCGAACACCCTTTCAGACGAAAAGGTTCTGTTCCTGTCCGACATTTTGCCTACGGCCTGGCAGGCGGTGAAAAATGCCGAGATTAAACAGGGATCGAGCGTCGCTATTTTTGGCGCAGGTCCTGTGGGCCTGCTCAGTGCCGCCTGTGCCCGACTGGAAGGTGCAGAGCAGATCTACATGATCGATCACAATGACTACCGGCTGAATTTTGCCAGAGAGCGCTACGGCGTGATCCCCATCAACTTTGATAACAACGACGATCCCGCCGCCTGGATTATTGAGCACAGCGCGGGACACCGCGGTGTGGACGCCGTGATTGACGCGGTGGGTTTTGAAGCCAAAGGCAGCATGACCGAAACAGTGCTAACCAACCTGAAGCTAGAAGGCAGCAGCGGGAAAGCGTTACGTCAATGTATCGCTGCGGTTCGCCGTGGCGGCATTGTCAGCGTGCCCGGCGTGTATGCGGGATTTATTCATGGTTTCCTGTTTGGCGATGCGTTTGACAAGGGCCTGACCTTTAAAATGGGCCAGACGCATGTGCATGCTTACCTGCCCGATCTGTTGAATCTGATTGAAAAAGGGCATTTAACACCGGAAGAAATCGTGACGCATCATATGCCGCTGGAAGATGCCGCTCGCGGTTATGAGATTTTTGAAAAGCGTGAAGAAGCGTGCCGCAAGGTTATTCTGGTGCCTGGCATGATGCCAACCCAGGCCACGCTGTAAAAACATGGGCGGGAGATTCCCGCCCATGTTTTTTATCTGTGGGATTTGGCCTGTGCGTAAGCGGCGTCCAGATCCAGCCGCTGCCAGAATGCCTGATCGGCGCCCGGTCCACCCAGCGGATAACCGGCAGATAAGGCACTTTTCACCATCAGTTCACGGCGCTGTTTTGCGGACAGCTGTGGTAAGGCCGTTTCCAGCAGCACCTCGGCCCCGTCCGGTACCCGCAGTTTGGCCGCGTTCCCGGCGACCTTGGGCAGGTTATAGCTCATCGTAAAGCGATAAAACGGCTTCATGCTGCCATTGCCGTAAGGATCGTCGCTACCGGCAGGTTTGGCGCACGCCGCCAGGGTTGTTCCACACTCTTTTTCCAGCGCGCTACGCAGTTGTTGACGGGCATCGTTGAATAACGTCCGATAAGCGGCATCGTTCAGATAATGGGCAACGTTGTATTGCGCCACCATGCGCGAGCCCATCACGTCGAGCGGGTAGTGTACGCCCAGAACCAGCCGTGAATAGCCGTAGCGTGCGCCGCGTTGCAGTAAGGCTTCAAACCGCTCCGGCACCATCTCGGCCAGCAGCAGCGCATCGGTATAGCCCGTGTTGGTGTGCCCGCTGGGGAACGAGCCGCCATCGGCCGTGTAGGGATGATTGTCTTTGATCACCGTATCATCCGGCACCAGATGAATCGTATTCCCTTTGTGCAGGAAAGGACGCGGATAGTTAAAATGTTTTTTTGCTTCACCGGTACTGACTTCACTGGCTTTGATCAGGGCTGCCGCCTTATTGATTTCGCCTTTGTCATAGGCGGCCAGGAAGGCTTTACCTAAACGCGGCCCGAGTGCATCGGCGAGAAAATAGAGATAGCTGATCCCCTCTGCGTCCGCCAGCGCCTGATGGCGCTCGCCCTGAGTGGCATTGAGGTTAATTGATGTCACCGTGGCACGATTGGCGTCCAGTACCGCTTTCGGCAGCGTGCTGAACCCTGATAACAGGGCAATACCTGCCTTTTGCAACGCAGTCCCCTGGAAATCATAACCACTGGCTTTCAGCCACTGGTAGTCAGCGAGTTTATCACTCTGCTTCGCCTGCTTGAGTTGGTCACGGCTGAGCGCAGGCGCGCCATGTTGTATGGCCGCCCGCTCTGCCGCCAGCGCCTGTAATTCAAGTGCGTTAAAAGCCGGGCTGGACGATCCCTGCGAGGTGTTGTTTGCCAGCGTGCTGGCCTCGGACAACGAAATTGCCTGTGCCTGCTGCGCCACCAGCAGTGCCGCCGCAATCAGCGTGAATTTCATTTTCATTATTATTCCTTTGATGTCTGATTATCTCTGACCTTGCCGGTTGTCACGCTAGCATTGCCCTATGACATTTTTATTTCAGCTGCTATGCCAGAGGTTTACCCCCAAAGCGCGTTGCGCGCTGAATAAACCACCGCGAACAGGCAGCAAAAACGGCCGAACCCGCTACGCTAGTGTAGGATTGACCGGTGTTATTCACAGATAACGAGGTCTTGCCCAATGGCGATGTCAAGACTACGCCCCGCCACCTCTTTACGACGTTGTGAGGGCGTTACCGCACGAATGCCGTCTGACATTGATTAAAAAACAGAATTGATCGTTGATTACCGTTGCCACATTCATACACTCTCGGGTTGCGAATGGCCGCATCGGCGTGCGTGCTTATTAAGGGATGTTTACATGAGGTTATCCAATGCGCTTTAAAGGACTTACTGTCGGGTTTTTCCTTCTGATTTTAGCAATGGCCACCATTGCCTTTTTTGAAGTATTAGCGCCCTACTTTTCGGCCATTTTGTGGGCAGCGGTGCTGGCCGTCATCTTCCACCCGCTCAAAAGGTATCTGCGCGGCAAACTGGGCGATCGTAACGGTCTTGCCTCACTGCTGACGCTGGTTTGCATCTGCCTGATCGTTTTCACCCCGTTAGCGATCATCGCCTCATCCATGGTGGTGGAGGTGAACACGGTTTATCACAAGCTGCAAACCAACTCCGCCCAGTTTCCGGTGGTCTTCGCCGATTTGTTACAGCACCTACCGGGCTGGGCTAAACATTATCTGGCTGAAAATAATCTGGACAATGCTACGCAGATTCAGCAGAAGCTGTCGGCATTTGCCCTTAAGGGCGGTCAGTATCTGGCGGGCAGCGCCTTTATCATCGGTAAAGGTACGTTCAGTTTTACCGTTGGCTTCGGCATCATGCTTTACCTGCTGTTCTTCCTGCTGAAAGATGGTTCCTATCTGGTGCATCTCATTCTGGAAGCGCTTCCGCTGTCTACCTACGTTAAACATCATCTGTTTATGAAGTTTGCCGCGGTGTCACGCGCAACGGTGAAAGGCACGGTCGTCGTTGGCGTCGTGCAGGGGATTCTAGGCGGGCTGGCTTTCTGGTTTACCGGCATCGATGGCAGCCTGCTATGGGGCGCATTGATGGGCTTCCTGTCACTGGTTCCTGCGGTCGGTTCCGCCATTATCTGGGTTCCGGCGACCATTTTCTTCTTCGCCACGGGTGCGCTGTGGAAAGGGTTGTTCCTCGTTGGCTTCTTTGTCGTGGTTGTCGGCCTGGTAGATAACATTCTGCGCCCGCTGCTGGTGGGCAAAGATACCAAAATGCCTGACTACCTGATTCTGATTACGACGTTGGGTGGGATGGAAATCTACGGCATTAACGGCTTCGTGATTGGCCCGGTGATCGCCGCGCTGTTCATTGCCTGCTGGAATCTGCTGTCCGGACGCGATAACCGTGAAAACATCGAAGAGATCGATGAAGAGTTTATTGAAGAAGGAAAAAAACAGTCTGATACCGCACAACAGGATGCGGCAGAAGCAGAGGCCGCAAAGGCCGAGGCCTTAGAGGCGAAAACGGTTCCGGCCGAGCCGGCTCGAAAATAAGCCATAAAAAAACCCACCATCGGTGGGTTTCTTCACACTAAAGCGGCTTAGTTAGTCGCTTTATTTTTCAGGTCTTCAGCACCCTGCTTGGTTTTATCCCAGCCTTTCTCGGTGCCTTCTTTGGTTTTGTGCCAGCCTTTCTGCGTGCTTTCAGAAATTTTGCTGGAGGTCGAGTTGCTCTTGCCTTCTGCGGCATGCTCAGACTTCAGCTTCAGCTCTTCGCCTTTATGCTCGGTCTGATGCAGTTTTTCTTTAGCGGTATCTGCGCCTTTGTGCGCTTCAGCGACAGTTTCATCCGTTGTGGTAGCAGCGAAAACTGGCGAGGCCAGTAAAACAGCAGACAGTGCAATAATTGCTTTCTTCATCGTAATTCCCTCTTGTGTGAAATTTGTCGTCTTGCGTGATTATCCTGGCACAGGAGACCAAAGAACGATTTAAGAATAGACCTGAAATGAAATATGGCGAACCTGACTGGTTAAAAGGCCATCAGCCACATAATCTTTTCTACCACAAATCCAGCTGCTGGCTGCCCGGCGAAGGTGATTTGGCGGCGGCTCTGGCCTTACGTACGCGCGGCGCAGGCGCGGGTTGCGCCATCGCCTGATGGATCCAGTGCATAATCACCGCGACCACATAAGCCTGATGTTTATCATCCAGCGCCTGATGCTGAGCAATCCCGTGCCATTTCGCCAGACAGCCACGACAACAGGTCGCGGTGGCGTGCTGCGCGATGAAAACCGGATGGCCGCGCATTGGCGTCTGTTTACCGTCATTAGGCGGTGCGCTGGCAGCCAGCCGCTGCTGGACAAACGTGGCCGCATGGGCAGCCACATCGGCCTCTCCCTTCGTCAGGCAGTAGTCATATTCCGACCGCCCCAGACGGAAACGCTGACGAAAAGGCGATTGGGCTAAGCGCTGAAACAGCGCGTCAAAGGTGTTCATCACTGGCGCATCACCGGATTAACTTTTTCTGCCTGACAGATAGCGAACGCCTCGGTCGCCAAACGTCTCGCGGTGCGGCTGCCCTGCATGCAGGTGAAAAATATCGCCTTCGCGATAGGTGGTCGCCTGATTTTCTGTGTACAAGGTAATATCGCCACTCAGGATCAGAGCCATTGCCTCAAAGGGATGTTCATGATGATCCAGTTCGCTATTTGCGCCCCGCTCCACAATAACCGGCTCTGCAAACCCTTTTTCTGCCAGAAGGGTTCGAAATTGCTGTTCTGTCATTTGTGCTCCCGTGAGTCGTGCCATTTTCTGTCAGTGTAGACAATCCTGGCGCAGTTCGTCAGGGCCATCCCCCGTCCAGAGCTTACGTAAAGTAGCGCAAGCAAGGTTGTAAGAGATAATCCCGCATGTGTACTTTCTGGTTACTTCATCACTAACATTTCATTAAAAATGGACGAAGCATGCAGCAAAGGGTAAAGACGGCATTACTTTTAATCAACCAGCGCTCACGTAAAGGTCGCATTGATGCCGCGCGCGCCACGCAGCTGCTGCAGCAATCCGGTTTGATTCTGCTAGAACCCGCTTACGACGACAGCCGTCCTTACGCTGAGCTCATCACCGCGTATGCCAGCCAGGTGGATCTGGTGATTGTCGGCGGGGGCGACGGCACCCTCAATGCGGCGGCAGCGGGCCTTATGCAGACCGGCTTACCCTTAGGCATTTTGCCCCTTGGCACCGCCAACGATTTTGCACGTACGCTCGGGATTCCGCCTCAGCTGGAGCAGGCTGTCAGCATCATTTGCCAGGGACACGTGCGCTTTGTGGATTTGGGTGAGGTAAATGGTCATTTGTTCCTGAACGTATCCAGCATCGGTTTTTCGGCAGAGCTGGCGCGGAACCTTACGGCTCAGGCCAAAAAACGCTGGGGCGTGCTGGGTTATGCTTTTGCAGCACTGCGCATCTTGCGGCAAAGCCGCCCCTTTAGTGCGACGTTACATCATGAGGGACAGGCTATTGCGATCAAAACCGTTCAGGTTTCGGTCGGTAACGGACGTTTTTACGGCGGTGGCATGACCGTAGAGCAAAGCGCGGCCCCGGACGATGGGCTGCTGGACGTCTACAGTCTGGAGTTGAAAAGAAGCTGGCAGTTGCTGGCGCTCTTCCCCTCTTTGCGGCGCGGCACCCAGGGCCGCTGGCGTAACGTACGCACCTTCAGCACCACGGCACTCACGCTGCATACGCGCCGTCCGCACTACATTAACGCCGACGGCGAAATTATTGGGCAAACGCCCGCGCAGTTTTGCCTGATTAATGATGCGCTCAAGGTGCTGGCCCCTGAAAAGCTCCACCCTTAACGGGCAACATCAGCAGGCTGAGGTTTTAGCATAGCGACCAGCGCCATGCCCATCAGCCCCAGACCGATAAGCACCAGAAAATAGTAGTTCAGCAAATGCCACAGCCAAATACCGGCCACGCCGCCCACCAGAAAAGCAAGAATCGTGTAGGTATGCAGTCGCAGGCGTTCCAGATAGAGTGGCGCATCTTTGGGTGATTCTTTTCGCCGAAGGACATCAAACAGCATGGCCAGTTCGATGCCAATGTCTGTGGACGTACCGGACACGTGCGTCGTTCTGACGCGCGCATTCGAGATACGCGTGACCACCGCATTTTGCAGCCCCATTAAAAAGCTCAGGCTCAGGATCAGCACCACACCGGATGCAGCAATGGGATAGCGGGCCTCAATCACGCCCAGCGCCACCAGCGCAATGCCTTCTATAAAGATATTCACCGCGTAAATAGTGCGAATTTTGCGTCTGCGTCCGGCATTAATAATTAATGTGGAAAAGAGCGCGCCCACAATAAACATGCAGACGATAAACAGGAAAAACAGACCGTTGTGAAACTTTGCCTTGGCCAGAAAATCGGACAGCGAAGAGACGTTACCGGTCATATTGGCGGAAAAGAATCCTACAATCTCAAACGCGGCGGTATTTAAGGCTCCCGCCACGGCGGCAAGGGTGCAGGCAAGACGGCTATCAGCGATATACGTCCGTTCTGTTTCTGTGCTGATAAGCATAAGGTCCACTCTGCAAGACAACCCACTCAGGTTGGCCGATTTTACGCCAGCCGCCTGTTGTCGTGAAGAAACGCCGGAATAATTTTTTAGGCGGACATAACGATTGGGCCGGGTAATACGCGATTAAGGCCAGCAGGTTAACGATGACCGCTGGCCTGTCTGGATGTCACAGCCGAATTTTCTTTAGTCCTTCAAGCGCTTGTTGCAGATACGCTCGCGGACAGGCCAGATTTAGCCGGATAAATCCTTTACCTTCGGGTCCAATTGGATAACCCATGAAGGGGCATGAGAAGTTGAAAAGCAGAGCGAAGATACCTGGTTGTTCGCCAGGGTTTACATCGCTCTGGAACAGTAAATTAAGCGCATGATGTCACTCTTTTATCATCCGGTTTTCCCGGCGGCGTGTTACAGAGGTTGTCTGTCCGGCATATTATATCGCGCCTACTCACCCTGGTGCGATAAAACACATCGCGTAACCGGTCAATGCCGCAGATGACAATCTGTTGCGCTTTTCATGTAACAGATCAAGATGGCGAAGCGTTAAAACATGCAGGCTCTGCAATCTGATGATTTTTTATTTGATACAGGGCCTTATGAAACGCGCGACGACTGTTTTTTTTCTTTTTATATCGACAGTTTTAATCTCAAACAGCGCCCTTGCGGAGCGCGCACCGCTGCTGGGTAATCTGCCTGCCAGCGGACAGCAGCTGTGCGGCAAAACCATAAAGCTTCAACTGGTGAAAACGTCCGATAACATCATGCTTTTAGGTTTGAAAAACCGGGAAAGTAGTGAGATGGATCTGTTTATGTCCAGCGTGGCGTTTACTGCAGACAATACCTATTCCCGCTTCGTGCCCGTGAAGTTTGATCAGTTATCGAAGCACTTCATTGAAACGCACAATCCAGCGCTGGAAGTGGTCTGGGGCGCGGCCATAGACGATAAGAACGTGCTGAGCTATAAACTGGCGTTAGGCAGTTATACCTATTCCTGCGGTGACATTGAATCCTGGCCAAACGACACGGCAAACCAGCTGTATGGTGAATCAGAAAATGGCGCTGAAGCAGAGATAAAATAGCGCGATGAAGATCAAAACAGACTGCCAGAGTAAGTCGCGGGCAGCCCACCATGCGGTTAACGGCACGCTGTTTGAGGTGCCCGCGTAAAGCGCCCATGAACAATAGCAAAGCGTTCCTCTATCGTTGCCTGCTCACCGACAGTGACATTCTTTAAGGTCATCTCAAGCGGATAAACCTCGCTGTAACCATCCAGCGTAAGTTTCCCCTTGCCTGTTTTGACGTTATCGAAGGTGATATCGCGGTAATCCGGGATCATTGTGCCGCTTGCGTGCGTATCATAGTGCGTATCCATGACCACGGGATTGTCCACGTTCTGCATACAGACATTTTGATAGCGAATCGCCCGCACCTGCCCGCCCCGCGAGCGATCGCTTTTGATACGCAGGCCATTTGTCGTGCCGGTTAACGTCAGCCCGTCAACCAGTACATCACTAACGCCACGGTTGATTTCACTGCCAATTGACATACCGTGCCCAAAGCCAAACTGGTTGTTCAGGATGGAGATATGGGAGGCGGGCGCATTGCCCGCTTTAATCGCCACATTGTCATCGCCGGTGCTGATTCGACTGTTGATTAGCGTGACATCGGAAGAACCCATCGGGTCCACGCCATCGGTGTTTCGCGCGGTGGCGGGCGTGTCGATGGTGATGCCCCACAGCGTAATGCCCTGACTGTCATTGATGACTACATGAAAGTTTGGCGCGTTCTTCAGGGTGATCTGGTACAGCGTAATATCACTGGCATGATCAATCTGAATCAGTCGCGGGGCGTTTTGCTTCGCCTCATCATTTTTGGCGCTGGCTGCCAGTTGCCACCAGGTTTGCCCCTCACCTGCCATGCTGGCAGCGCCCTGCCCGTCGATCACGCCTTGCCCGTAAATCCCGCTGCCGTGGACGTGATTAAGCGTAATAAACGCCCGGCAACCATTGCCCTGGTTATCCAGCTTCCCGCAGCTCCCGCGGCCGTTATCGTATAAGCGTGGATCCGGGATGGCGCTCAGCACCGCACCCTTATCAACTCGCAGGCTGACGCCGGAGGGCAAAGACAGGGGGCCGCTAGTCAACGTCTTTACAGTGGGCGATGGCACTAACAGTACCATCCTGCCAGGTGGGCAGTTGTTCAGCGCCTGTTGAATGTGCGGGCCGATATTGGATTGATTGCTTGCATAAATCCGCTGGCAAACGGGCGGCGAGACAGGCTGTGTCACCCTTCTTCGATCGCCAGCCTGAGCCGTAAAACTCATCAATACGCTCAAAACTGCGAACAGAATAGAGGCGCTGCGGCACATCGTCACATTCAGATTCGTCATAGTGAAAAGGCGATAAGGAAACAGAGCCTCACAATACGCAAGTCCTTCTTTGCAGGTAAAGCAGAATCACGGTAGCAGCGCCAGGAGTGGTCAAAATGTTAAATTCTGACTGCTTGCCGTTCTTCAGGTCATCATCTTTTTATTGCGCTGATGCCTGATACGCCCGGTTTGTTACCTGCTGATGCCCTGTGGTAAAAGCCGCTAAAAATCACATAATCTGTCATGACGCTCTTTGAATAAAAGGTGAGCCTGACGTGGAAAGCTATGACGCTATTTATCGTCGCCTTCAGAGGGAAGGCCATGAAGCCTGGACCGGCAGCGGTTATCAACGGGCGCATCAGCAACTTAACGCCACCATTGGCTGGCTGGGTGCTGCGCAGTTCATTCCAACTGGCGGAACGTTCCTTGAGTTGGGCTGCGGCAACGGTGCCATGGCCTCACATTGTTTTGCCGAAAAAGGCTTTCGGGTTTTTGGCGTGGATATTTCAGCGGTCGCCGTGGACTGGGCCAGATCGCGATTCGCGGCGTCAGGCTTAAGCGGCTGTTTTGATCAGGGCGATGTCTGTGACCTGGCACATTATCCGGATGCAACGTTTGATGTCGTCTTTGACGGCAGTTGCTTTCACTGCCTGATCGGTCCCCAGCGCGCGGCGTGCCTCAAGGCTCTGCATCGGGTTTTGGCTGCCAATGGCACATTGATCATCAGCAGTATGTGTGGTGCGCCTAAACAGCGAACCGACCTTGACCGCTATGATGCCCGCCGCGGGGTTTTAATGGTTAACGGTCATCCCTGGCGCACCCTGAAGCCGCTGGATGCACTTATCGCCGAGATCGCGGACGCGGGATTTATGCTGGTTGGGCAGGCGGTAAATGTTAATCCTTGGTGGGATCACGCGACGCTGGTTTATCACAAAGCGCCTTCTCCGTCCGTAAAAGCCCAGGCGTGCTTTTAAGCGTAATGGCGCTGAAAACAGGCGTTTGTCGCTCTGTTACAGCCTTAACGCGGTGCATAAAAAAAGCCCATAAAATGGGCTTCATCAAACAGGCAACCATTACATGCAACATCCTGACCTGGCTGGGTCAGGATTCAGAAGTCATGTTACTGGTTAGCCGCGCGCTCTTGCTTGATCTTGTGCGCGTAATCAATGACTTCTTCACCGGTCTTGCCAGCCAGCGCGCCTTTGATCTTTTTATCGATCAGTGCGCGTCCGCCTTCGTCACCGCTGCCCGCCTGCATCAACTCTTTCATACTGACCTGGCTGAACGCAATGACTTGAATAGCATCGTTAAAGGCCGCGCGTTTATCTTCGGCAAGAGAATCACGGACTTTTTGCATAGAGGTTTGAAAGGCCTGTTCGGATGAACCATCGATCTTTGGCTCGCCACAACCTGTTAACGCGAAAGCTAATAAAATGACTGCCACTGCTTTTTTCATATCGTCTTTATCCTAAAAAAGTTCTTCGCAATGGTAAGTTTTTGTGATGTTTTTTTAAAGAACTATTTATTGTAAGGCATCAGCCTGTATGCCTTATCAACAGCACCGTTGAAAGCTCAGGGGCTTTGTTGAATAAATCAAATTTCGGGTAAGTATCCCCGTGCCGGGCTGCGTTTTCAGGCGATACGCTCGCTTTCAGGCATACCTGCTTTCGTCATTTTGTTCAACGCGCGCACCATGGCTATAGCCTCCGTAACCTGACCATCATAATCCCGCAGCGTCAGTGAACCGCCGAACAGCTGCTTCACCTGCTACATCGCCGTTTCCGCTATTGAGCGGCGATTGTAATCTGTTGTCCATTTCCATCGGGCATTGCTTCCGCTCAAGCGCTGATTCGCAACAGCACGGTTGCGATACGCGTATTCACCGGGCCAGTAACCCATGCTCTTCCTGGACGGGATAAGCGCGCTGATTTTCTTGCGCCGCAGTTCATCGTGACAGAGCCGGGTGTCGTAAGCTCCGTCTACCGCTGCTGCCCTGATTTTTCTGTGCGTCTGCCGGATAAGTCCCGGGAAGGCCTCTGAGTCCGTTACGTTGTTCAGCGACAGGTCTGAACAGATGATTTCATGTGTTTTACCATCGACAGCAAGGTGCAGCTTTCGCCAGATACGACGGCGCTCTTTGCCGTGTTTTTTGACCTTCCATTCGCCTTCACCGAAAACTTTCAGCCCGGAGGAATCAATCACCAGATGCGCGATTTCACCCCGGGTGGACGTTTTGAAACTGACATTGACCGACTTCGCCCGCTTACTGACACTGGTGTAATCCGGGGATCGCAGAGGAACGTCCATCAGGGCAAAAACGGAATCAATAAAGCCCTGAGCAGCTCGCAGGGCCAGCCGGAACAGGCGTTTAATCATCAGGACAGTCGTGATAGCAAGGTCAGAATAACGCTGAGGTCTTCCCCGGGATGAAGGCGCTGCTGACTCATACCAGGCCTGAATCGCCTCATCGTCAAGCCAGAAAGTGATGGAGACACGGTTGATGAGGGCTTTGTTGTAGGTAGGCCAGTTGGTGATTTTGAACTTCTGGTTTGCCACGGGACTGCCTGTATTGTCAGGAGAATGCGTGTTCTGATCCTGCAACTCAGCAAAAGTTCGATTTATTCAACAAAGCCGGAGAGTATATAAATGCTCATGCCGTGTAACGCTTTGACAGGTAACAGTCTAAAACTCAGCGGCCATTACCTGTCCTGAATTAATTAAGGAAATACATAGTTGGATACTGTCATGAAAGTAATTATCGCCCCAAATCCCGCAACTTCTCACCCGCCATCAAATTCCTCTCAATCCGTTCCAGCGTCACATTCTTGGTTTCCGGCACCAGGTACACAGTAATGACAATAAACACCAGGTTAAAACCGGTATAGAGCCAGAAGGTTCCGGCCGCGCCGATGCTGCCCAATAGCGACAAAAATGTCGCACCGATAATCATGTTCGCCACCCAGTTCGTCGTGGTGGAACAGGTAATACCAAAGTCACGGCATTTTAGCGGCTGGATTTCAGAACACAGGATCCAGACGACGGGTGCTGCACTCATTGCGTATCCACCAATACATAACATGGTCATGCCGACAGAAACCCAGGACAGGCTGCTGCTGATATTTCCCTGCCCTGCTTTCATCAGGCAGTAACCTAATACCAGAGTGGCAAAGGCCATCACCGAGAAGCCAATTTTCAGGATGGGTTTTCTGCCCGCTTTGTCTACGGTAAAAACGGCAATAAAAGTGGCAAACATAAAGGTCAGGCCAACGATAACGGTGGCGATCATCTGCTCCTGAGTGCTTTTAAAGCCCGCCATTTTAAAAATCTGCGGCGCGTAATACATGATGATATTCATCCCGGTAAACTGCTGCATGCCCTGCAATAACATGCCCATAAAGACCGCACGCCTGACATTTTTATTGCTTTTGAAAAGCGAAAAACCGCCCTGCTTCATGCGCAGACTTTCCCGAATCTCATTGAGTTCCTGGCGGGCTTTTTCCGACGTATCGCGCAGCATGCGCAGCACTTCCTCCGCCTCAATATGCATCCCCTTAGCCGCCAGCCAGCGTGGACTGTTCGGTAGGAAAATGACCATAATAAAAAGTACAACGGCGGGAATGGCCAGAACCCCCAGCATGGCCCGCCAGTTACCGCTGTAGCTAAAAGCAGTATCCGATATAAAGGCCATTACGATGCCCAGGGTAATCATCAGCTGATACAGGCTTATCATTTTGCCACGCACGTTTTCAGTGGCCATTTCAGATAAATAAAGCGGCGCGGTATAGGATGCCACGCCAACGGCCAGGCCCAGCAGCAGACGAAAGATCAACAGCATTTCAACGCTGGTTGCGCCTGCGGAACCGAGCGATCCGATAGCAAACAACACGGCGCCCGCCATCAGGCTGTATTTTCGGCCAAGCCGATGCGATACCCAGCCATTACATAGCGCCCCTAGCGCGGCACCCAGCATCATGATGCTGACCACCCACTCCTGCTCATGGCTGCTCAGGCTAAAATGATGAGTCAGAAAAGGTAGCGCACCGGAAATCACGCCAATATCCAGTCCAAACAGCAGCCCGGCTAGCGCGGCTGAAACTGAGATGAACAGGTTCATACGACGAACTTTTTGCTTATGTTCGCTTTGAATAGTGAAAGTATTTACATGAGACATCATTAAGCTCCGCTCATACAACATGTCGTGTCCATGCAGCATATAAAGTAGCGATAGCGGGCGATGAGGGCAAATGAGGTCAGGATATGGACGATTTTACTGATCCCACTCTAAGTGTGATGCAGATCTCACTGAATGAGGGAGGGCGCATTTATCGTTTTATGACCTGATATTTCAACACGCTTTTTTTGGCGATAATGTGTAAAAAGCCCGATGGTGACCGCTGACCTGTGGAACCATCCAAACCCGGCGGGTAATTAACCTAAGCCATCATCGCGGCAGTTTTGCATGAAGCGTCGCCAGAAGACCTGGCCGTCACGGTGCCGCGCTGGCGATATGATGCATCGTATAAGAATAAATAGCCGCTATGTACCCGTCTTCTTGTTAACCACGCTCACCGCACACGCGATGAAATATCGTAATTTACTTTTCTGGTTATCGATGCTTCTTGCTGCTCATTTAGGCAATACAATACTGCACAGCAAAGCGCATCAGTTTATTACCTGAGGGTGACAACGACGAAATACCGTTTTTTTACACGTTCTTGTTCGACCCAATGCGCGCCCTTTCCTTTTACATCATTTTTTAACAGTCACTTTCCCTGTCTGCCGTGTTTGGAGCGTTCATCCTCAAGGAAAAGTGACGACAGGAAACAGGCAATGACCAGCATCATTTTATTATTACTGTTCTTTATTAATTTGATTCTTATCCTGGGTTTGATGGCTATCCAGGAAATGCTTGATGACCGTTATTCGCCCCATTACGAGAACGGTGACTACGATTAATAACGGCCACATTTCCGCGCCGCCTGGCGATGCTCAAGAATCCCTGTTCATCATGGGATCCTTCCGGATTAAACTGTTATCGTTTCTGGATCAGCCCAGTTATAAACCGCAAATACCAGCCTGATGTCGCCCGAAATGGCCCCATATCTTCGGTGCATATTGTCGGTAAAATACGATTTGAGCGTGTCGGGCAGGCTTGTTGAACGATAACGTAGCAACGTGGTGTGCCAGTATTCCGGTGGCGTTGTTTTTCCACCATGTCTTTGCAGAAGCAAATCCCGCCACTCTTCCAGTGACAGCAGCGCATTCCAGCATGATGCTCTTTGCGCTACGGCGTGGCCTTCAGGAATACCTGCCAGTAGCAGTTGATCGGGAAGCGCCACCAGCCGTAATGCGTCAACCCTGAGTGACGAGTCGGTCACGTTCTGGCGAAAGGCATCCCTCAGGCCCGCTAAAGCCGGGAGCTGCTGCGGGCTTTGATAGCGCGCTGGCGTGACGGGCAGGAAGGTAACGTGAAAATGTTCGGCCCGCATGACGTCTGCCAGCGGATCCCCCTGAGTTAAGCCACGAAGATCGGCAAGGAGTGACTGAATTTGCGGATTCAGGACGGGCTGAATGCCACTGGTCAGGGCGTGAAGCCCGGCAGGATAGAAAAACTTGTCTGCTTGCTGATGTACACTCGCTGTTTCTTGCCGCCAGCATTGCTGGGTTTCCCTGTTACGCTGCGCGTAGAGAGCGTCAAAATAAGCGGCCGCCGTCATCTTCTCTCCTGAGATATCGTTAAACATCATGTCGGTAGCATAGCCAGATGAACACATGAATGCAGCACTTTCACGAAACAAGAAATGAAAGTCCATTTCATACTTCGCGTAATGCGGCTGTTTATCAGCCCATTCAGGTACGTGGGTTTCATCAATTGTTGCGTCGTTGGTATCGCCCTGGTTCTTTTCTCGGGTTGCACATCCGGATGATCGCTCTTTACAGATCTGTCTGTCATCGTGGCTTCGGATTACAAGGCTGGATATGTTCTCTGCCGTCTTAGCCAAAGGTCAGCACAACAGTTTCCCGGCATTACATTGCACAGTCTGGATTCACTACCGTCAACCTGATGATATGGCTTACTTTTTCCCTCCAACATTGACTTAGCAGAAATACCGACCAGGCTTATCAGGCGAGCTGTTTTATAGTGTATTCATCACGAGGGAAAGACATGAAAAGCATTTTGAGCGGTTTATTGATTGTTTCCAGCCTTTTAATGATGTCGGGTTGCCAGCAGGACAGCGGTGCTGTGGGCAATGATGGTCGTCCACATGCGCCAAGCGGGCAATCTGTTCCAGGCGGCCCGTTAGGTAAAGGCCCTGTAGGCCAGCCACAGGCTTAAATAAAAATCCGGCTCTGAGCCGGTTTTTTCACTTTGTGTTTGCGTAAATCTGATTTAACTTTCCACCAGACGCGCAAAATGACTGTACAACGCCGGCAAATGACAGCCGCTAAGCACGGTTATTATCCTCTGGATGCCGCCGTTATTTATCCCCCTGGCAGCAAAAGTCCCGCACGGTGGTGTTTCATTACCGTTCTTAATTTGATTATTATATTAACATTTCACCCTCAACCATAAGGGAGCAGATTTAAGATTTTCTGTCCAGACTGAAAAATATTTCATCGACCACCACAAATGACGCGTCTGTCATCCCAGATATTCGTGATCCATCTCTCATTAATGAAGTCTTCCTTCACGTTCTTATCAAACATTACCCCGACGAAAATATTATTATTGCATTTACTGATAATCTAAATAATTAAGCAGCCGATTAAAACCTGCCAAACGCCACGCACCTAATTTCTTCATTTTCATCGACATCAACAGAAGATACCTGTTGTCTCTTCTCTATCGCCTTGTATTCAAACGTGAGCTTCTCTTACAAATAAACAGGACGTATGGATCAATTAATTATGCACAATAGCCTCGACCTATCAGGAACGCCGTACCGATCGATATTAACTATTTTTAAATGGTCAGCATCTCTGCAAAATAACTTTCACGCTCCGCTTAGGATTAAGGAGTATTTCTATACATTTAATTAACCTAATTTCGAGCAGATTAAAACATTCAGTCAGCCACACCACCAGGGTATAAAAATGACGTCACATTAATTTAATAATAATTATCATTAAGAATAAAGCGTTAATCCTTAATGTTAATTCATAAGTTAACGGATGCGTTATTTAAAATATTAACATTAAAAATAATTATTTTAACAGAATGCTTAAAAAGAATGTTCCTGCCTGATGAAAAGCGATCTTCTGAACATTTAACAACCCCATTACGCTAAGAAAAACATCGATGAAATAAATGGATGAATAAATAACAATGAGCAGAACAACGCGTAAGTTTGTTATCGCTACGGTGATGAGTACGTTTGGATTAATGAATGCCCCTGCAGAGGCGGTCTGTAGCCAAGAAGGGAACAAATACACCTGTAGTGGCGCCGATCATGACACACAAAACCTGACAGGCGATGTCCTCGACGTCGTGCTGGACGGGACGTCTTACATTAATACCGATAGCGGATATGGCTTATCCGTCACGGGTTCATCCCTGACCATTACGCAGCAGGAAGGCGGCATTATCGTAGCCGATGGTTCAGGGATAAATATTGAAAATACCGGTACGGGCGACACCACGCTTAACATTTCCGGCACTGTGGTGGCGAAAAGAGCCGATGGTATTGAAATCATTACGTCCTACGAGGCAGGCGCAATCACCCTTATTCAGGAAGCAGGCACAATATCAGGGGAACAGAATGGCATCCAAACGCAGTATATGGGAACGGCCGATACGTTTATCGCGGTATCCGGCGAGGTGAAGGGAGAATCGAATAACGGTATTAATGCCCTGAATGGCAGCACGGCAAAAAACCTCTCCATCATGCAGTCTGGCGGAAAAATAACCGGCAGATTTAACGGTATTCAGGCATCTAACCAAGGTACCGGAAACACGTCCATCATCACAACCAGTGATGTCTCAGGTGAATACGCGGGCGTTTTTGTCGATAATCATGCTTCGGCACAAGACATCCTGGTGATGCAGTCAGATGGCAGCATCACCGGGGGCCATTACGGTATCTATGCCTTCAACCACGGAATCGGTGATACCACCATCCTGACAGCAGGTAACGTCACAGGCACTAACGGTTCAGGCATTTACGTCGACAATGCTGAGAGCGCAAACAATCTGTCCATTGTGCAATCTGGCGGCAAAATAACCGGCGGTGAGCATGGTATCTACGCGAACAATCACAGTCGCGGCGATACTTCCGTTACCACCCGCGGTGAAATCGTGGGTGAAAATGGCTCCGGTGTCAGCGTCTCGACCATGGACGGCGGCGATATCGCCTTCACTCAGATTCAGGGAAAAATTTCAGGTACTCAGTCAGGCATAGATATCTTAAACCGCGAAACGGGCGCCACGACTGTGAATATATCGGGTGAGGTTATTGGCGGTAGCGTCGCCGGTATCAATACAGATTTTAGAGGTAATGACGGAAAAACTACCATCAACCTGAACCAGGGTGCGGATATTTCAGCCGCCTCAGGTATTGCAATCAGGTCTACTCATTCTGATGCAACGGTAAACCTGAATAACGGCGCCAAAGTTTCCGGACAGATTCTGTTGGGAAATGGGAATAACACCCTGAATCTCAATCAGGGTTCAGATGTAAGCGGCCTGACAGTGATAAATGGAAACGATGACGATGATCCTGAGGACAGTATCACTACCCTCAATATCAATCAGTCACTGACGGGTTCTTCTTTTTCTGAGGGGGTAGCAGGCGATGTCGCCATTCTGAACTGGAATATCATTAATGTTGGCAACGCAGCGCAGACCCGCAATGCGACGTTAACCCTTTCCGGCGATCTCAATGCAGATCAGATCACTATCGCATCAGGGGGAAGGGTTAACGTTTCTTCTGCGGTCCGGGATGTCACTCTTGCGGGTAAGGTAAATAATGCAGGCTTCCTCGATCTGGGCATTGAGCGAAACAGTGACAACAGGTTAACCATTGAGGGTGATTATTCAGGGGATAACGGCAACCTGGTCCTGAATAGCGTTCTCGAAGGTGACAATGGCACTGCTGACCGACTGATCGTCAATGGCGATACGGCCGGCCATACCTGGGTCAGTATCAATAATCTGGGCGGACAGGGAGCACTGACCGATAAGGGCATTGAAATTGTCACGGTTAAAGGTGATTCCGCCGGTACCTTTGCAAAATCAGGCCGAATCGTCGCCGGGGCCTATGATTACGATGTAGTTAAAAAAGACAGCAACTGGTTTCTTGCCAGCGAAAAAGCGTACCGTCCCGAATTTGGCAGCTATCTGGCAAATGCCCGTGCGGCCAACACGCTGTTCCATACCCGCCTCCACGACCGCCTGGGTGAAACACAATACACCGACAGGTTAACGGGCGAACAAAAAGTCACGAGCCTGTGGATGCGCCATATCGGTGGGCATAACCGCTTCAGAGATGCTTCCGGCAAACTCCATACCCAAAGTAATCGTTACGTGATGCAGCTCGGCGGCGATATCGCACAGTGGAGCCGCAATGGACTGGATCGCTGGCACCTTGGCCTGATGACCGGCTACGCCAATAACCAGAGCCGCACGCATTCTAAAGCGAATGGCTATACCTCACGTGGAGACATTAACGGTTACAGCGTAGGCCTGTACGGCACCTGGTACGCTAACCAGAAAGAGAAAACCGGGGCCTATGTCGATGCATGGATGCTGTACAACTGGTTCGATAATCAGGTTACCGGGCAAAATCTGGCGACGGAAAAATATCATGCTGATGGGATCACCGCTGCCCTTGAAACGGGCTACACCTTTCAGACAGGAGAGAGCCGCGATGGCCGCACGCGTTACTGGCTACAGCCAAAGATACAGCTTACCTGGATGGACGTGCAGGCTGACGATCACATCGAAAATAACGGCACTCAGGTTGTCAACAACACCAACGGAAATCTGCAGACCCGTTTGGGCATGAAGTTTTATCAGCAGGGAAATCACATCAGTGATGAGGGCAAAGATCGCACTTTCCAGCCGTTTATTGAGGCCAACTGGATCCATAACACCCATAACGACAGTGTCATGATGAATGGTATCAGCAATGCGATCACAGGCGCGCGCGATGTGGGTGAACTGAAACTTGGCGTCGAAGGTCAGATCAACGCTCGCCTGCAACTGTGGGGCAACGTTGCTCAACAACTCGGCGATAATGGCTTTAGCGATACACAGGGCACGCTGGGGATAAAATACCAGTTCTGAATGTTCGCATAATATTCCACGTCAGCCCATTACCTCAGATGTCCGGTTTTTACGTTTGGGTACCATGACAGAAACCGGCCTGAATGAACCTGTTCAGGCCGACCGCACAATCAGGACAATCTGCATTTGTCGTGATGGCGTTCCACTCAGCTCCCCTTCCGCGCAGTTCTGCAATACTCGAGTAAACTTGATCATACGGGCTGAAAGGAAAAACCTGTATTGAGGCTTTGCCTGTCCTGCGGCGAGATCAAAACACGCCTTACAACCGTCCCCCATAACAATAATAAGGTGCGAACAGTGATGAAAAAGATCGCGATCGTCGGCGCTGGGCCAACCGGTATCTACACGTTTTATGCGCTTCTGGGTCATCATGTACCGATGTCCGTTTCCGTTTACGAACAAGGTGATGAGGCCGGTGTTGGCATGCCCTATAACGATGAAGAGAATTCCCGGATGATGCTGGCAAACATTGCCAGTATTGAAATCCCGCCTGTATTTATGACCTATATTGACTGGCTACGCGCCCAGAGCGACAGTCATCTCAGGCGATATCACGTCGATCCTGCCTCTCTGCATATCCGTCAGTTTCTGCCGCGCATCCTGCTTGGCGAGTATTTCCGCGATCGGTTTTTAGCGCTGGTGTCCCGCGCAACGGCACAGGGTTTCGAGGTAAAAATACATGAGCGCTGTCAGGTCACCGATCTTGAGGCCATCGATGCTGGCGTAAAACTCTGGACGCAGGGCGATACTGCCCCAGCAATATTTGATCAGGTCGTTATCGCCACAGGCCATGTCTGGCCAGACAACAGCGCCGCCACCCGCACCTACTTCCCCAGCCCCTGGTCCGGTCTGATGGAAGCGAAAATAGCGGCATGTCACGTGGGTATTATGGGCACCTCCCTGAGTGGCATTGATGCCGCAATGGCCGTGGCGATCCAGCATGGTGACTTTCAGGAAAGCGACGACGACGCGATCGCCTTCACATTGGACAAAGGCCACGAAGCCCTGAAGATCGTATTAATGTCACGATCGGGCATTCTGCCAGAAGCCGATTTCTACTGCCCGATTCCCTATGAGCCACTGAGCGTCGTTACCCAAAATGCCATCGATAACGCGATTGAGGCAGGCGCTGACGGATTACTCGATCGCGTATTTGCACTGATGGTTGAGGAGTTGGAGGAGGCTGCGCCCGCGTGGAGCAAAACGATTGATCTGAAAGCACTCACTGCCGACAGCCTTGCAGAAGCCTGGTTTGCCAACCGACATAAACAGGATCCTTTCCACTGGGCCAGCGCTAACTTGAATGAAGTCGAACGCAACAAACGCGACAGGCACACCGTGCCCTGGCGCTATACCCTTTTGCGGCTGCACGAGGTGGTTGAGGAAATCGTTCCCTTCCTTAACGAAAGCGACAGTAAACGCTTTTCAGGTGGCCTCGCTAAAGTGTTTATTGATAACTACGCGGCGATTCCTTCTCAATCCATCCGTCGACTGCTGGCCTTACGAGAGGCCGGAATCATCAGCATCCTTGCCCTTGGCGAAGAGTATGAACTGCGAAGGCAACAGCAGAAAACGCTGATCACGACTGAGGGGCAACAGCGAACGTTTGACGTGTTTATTGATGCGCGAGGGCAAAAGGCTCTTAAGACCCGCGATCTGCCCTTTGCAACACTGAAACAGCAGATCCAGCGCTGCGGCGATGAGATTCCGGATGTGGGTGACGATTATACTTTGCTGTCTCCTGAATCTGCCCGTGGACGCATTGCCCTGGCCGCCCTGCCCTATTTAATGCATGACCAGCCGTTTGTGCAGGGACTCACGGTGTGTGCCGAGATCGGTGCCGCCATCGCCAGTACGCTTGTGGAATCACCTTCACGTCCCCGAAAGCGCCTGGCGTATTTTGAACCCTAGGGCAACGCGATGCCGCTATCTTGTTAACGCTGAAACGACTGGGCGACAGCGCATCTCGTCGTCCGGCTCTGGCATCAGCTACCTGATTCCGGCACGTGATTAAGGCAGAATATGCTCTGTGATGGCGTCAGAACTCAGTTGCACCAACCCTTTAACGCCATAGTGATAACCAGTTTTATCATGTTGAATGCGGATGCCGCTGATATGCGTGTCTGCATTCGCTGCGAGTATCGCCTGTGCCAGTGGCAGCACCTCGTCGCCATAGTCTTCAAACAGCTCACCGGTGACAATCACGTGTCTGATATTGTGAATCGGTGCGGTGCAGCAGATAGCAAAACAGAGCGCTCTGGCGGTGGCCAGTACTGTTGCGGGCTGGTTATCCGGATCGACAGCAAACGCCTGCTCAATACCGCCCTCATAAGGTAAATGCACTATCTCCGGATAAAATCCGTTCTCACCCAGTACCGGCTCGCCGTGAATACATTGCCCATAGCCCAGGCTGCCAAACCCAGGCATAAACGCCACCCACGATGAGTAAGGTAAACGCTGAGCCAGCTGAAAGGTGGTGCAGAACGCAATATTAAAAATCTGTGTGCTGATACACATCGCGTCTTCAATCCGTTTTTTAAGCGCCACGTTCGTCTCACTGAACAACGGGCAATAACGAACGACGCCGGTGAAATGCTCGATGCCGCCCTGCAACGCCACGCTTATTACGTTGACCTGCTGCTGACGGACATTGCCTGACAGGCATAACGCCGCCACGCTGGTGGCGATAAAGTCAACCAGGCGTTGTGGCGTTAGTAGGACAGGCAACGAGATCCTGTGGTGCGCCAGCGCGGGCACTTGTGTATTGAAGTCGTTTAGCATCGCCTGGAGCTGGCCTTTGCGAAGCGTAATATTGACGCTGAAAAACTGGCCCGGCGTTGCCGCCAGCAACTGTTGAGGTCGGCCAAACGCACTGTCCTTTACGTCCCGCTCCTCAATAACCCGCTCTTCCAGCAGCTGCGACGTCAATTTTGTCACGTAGGCCTTCGTCACACCCAGGCGGCGCGTCATCTCTGCCCGTGACTCGCATTCGCTGTGCAGAATATTCAATATCTGCTTCTTGTAATCCATTCACGACCCTCTGCCCGCTCTGCGCTTCTGAGCGGACAGTAACACAGTTCGCCTTATCAGGAATTTGCTCTCAACACGAGTATCCAGTCATTTCCGCTGGCGGGTGGGTCGATGTTAAGGAAGAAGGTCTCCGACATATCATTGCTCAGCCAGTTCATGATGCCATAGCGGGGATCAAACCATCCTGTTTCGAATCCCGTGGCGGCAAAGGCGCTGATATCCAGGGTGATATTTTGCTGTTGCGGAATATATACCGCTATCCAGCGCTGCTGGTGATCGCGCATCACACCACAGTGGCGTTGATCGCTGGGATTAGGGTTGATAAGCAAAGACCGATCGGGAACCCGTAGATGCCAGTCAGGCAGGGATTCAATAAACCGTCGCAGGATGCCAATGGCAAAGGCACCGGGATAGTCAAGCGCATCAAACCAGTACGGAATGGTATCGCCCTGATAAGTACTCGCTGCGCTTTCAGGTATCGCCACGGCGTCATCTTCCGGTCGGCGCATCTGCCAGAGACTGTAGCAACCATAGGTAATGCCCGCGCCCCCCGCAAAGACTGACCAGTAGCTGCTGCGACGCACCTCACGATCGGTAAAGCGGCTGGCCTCCTGTGCACGACGGAACTGATGCTGACACATGATCGGATGGGCTTCATAGCAGGGTTCAGCATCGAGAACCGGCTTGCTCTGACGCAGGTAATCCATTTCAATGGCGCGCCACGACGGATAAGCCTCACCCATGTGTCCCGATTGCCAGACGATAAAATCATGCCAGGGCCGATCGCCCAGCATGTCCAGCGTGCTTCGCCCGCCCTGCGAGTGCACAGTCAACAGCGCATCGCCACTGCCGCCCTGCCGCAACCCTTGGGCCATATTTTCCATCAGCTGGCGTTGTTCCGAGGTTTGCACTGCACGATCACCGCCGATCATCCATATGATGCCCGTGCCTTGCAGCTTGTCACTGAGATACCGACAGAATGCCTGAACGTTTTCTGCGTTAAATAAGGGCGTTTTGGCCGCTCCCCAACTGTTGTTCACACTCCAGTGTGACCCCCACATCGGCACCAGGGCGATATAGAGATCTCGCGAATTGGCGATGTCGGTGACTCGCCTCAGATGATCAAAATAGGCTTCATTGGGGATCAGAGACGTTAAATCCCTAAAGGGCAGATGTCCGCCTTCGTAAGTCGGCGTCTGTAAACCGTCAAGCTCACACAGGGCAACGGCCTGAATCACATTAAAGCCTTTTTTTGCCCGATTTGTTAAATACGCTTCTGCCTCTGTCAGCGTCAGTTTGTGAAACAGCTCCCAGGCAGTACAGGCCGTATAGAAAAAGGGGCGATCCTCCTGATAAAAACTTCTGTCACGAACCGTTAATTTTTTCATCTACCACTCCTGATATCAGAACGCTTTTTCATTGATAAATGACTGGCAGGTTTTTTCATCCAGTTTGTAACGTGAAAATATTCCGGCGGTGATAAACATGCAGGATGCGGGGAGCCAGACATAAAGGAGGTTAAACGCAGAAAGTTGATTTTCTGAAGCCGTGGTCATGAAATCGGGGTTATATCCGTACCATGCTAAGACATAACCAATAATTGCCCCACCGATCGCCATTCCGGCTTTTGTGGCAAACAACATGCCGCCGCCAATCATGCCGTTTATTCGGACGCCATATTTATAAAAGCCGTAGTCAGCCACATCCGCGACGGTTGCCCAAATAATTACGGCGATAAGTTCAACAACCAGTGTCGCCGTGACAAACAGCCCCGCATGTACCCAGACGGCTTCGGCAGAGGTAAAACCAATGATTAACGTAATAAGTCCTCCCGCGATCTGACTCCAGATCAGTAATGGAATCCGTTTTACCCGTCCGGTTTTAAGGACATATCCGGTAATCAAGGGGGCAATAATACCGGCAATTGAACCCGCGGTAAGCAAAATACTCAGAAATGAAACAGGCAAGTTAAGCACATATTTTACAAAATACGCCGCCGCACCAAACTTAAGCGTATTCATAATCATCACCACCAGCTGTGCAGCAAAAATGATTAAAGCCTGATCGTTTTTCAACATCAGCCGTATCTGGTTGCCAACGCTGAGCGTCTGTACATCCCCCGCTGAAACGCGTTCCTGAGTATTGTAATAGCAAATTAAAACCAATAGCGTTGAGAGCAGGCCAATACCGCACATCACAACCCGATAACCCATCACCTCATTATCAAAAAGCGCAATCAACATGGGGACCAGTAAAGAACAAATTAAGTAAGAGACCTTGGCTAACGGAAAGCGAATCGTGTTTATCTGTATCCTCTCGTCACTGTCTGCTGAAATGGCTCCCAGCAGAGAGACATAGGGCACCGCCACCAGGCTGAACGCCATAACCAGCATGATATAGGTGGTGTAGGCATAAATGATCCGGCCGGTTTCACCCAACTCGGGTGAAAGGAAAACGGCTGCGCAGCTAAGCCCATAAGGCACAGCGAACCATAATAGCCAGGGGCGGTAACGGCCATGTCGAGAACGCGTGCGATCGGCCACCACGCCAATTAATGGATCGCTTATCGCATCAATTAAGCGCGTAATCAGAAATAAGGTTCCCATTACTGCAGGGCTGAGCTTGAATACATCGGTGTAATATATCGACAAAAACATCATGGTCATGCCCATGAAGATATTCGCTGAGGTATCCCCAAGCCCGTAAAAAAATTTTTCGCGAAAACTCACTTTTAATGGTTTATGTAATTCCATTCCAGCATCCTCCCGCATTAATAAAGGACGCCAACCATATAAAAACAGGAAACAGAAACAAACTGCATTAAGTTTCTTTTGTGAACTTAGTTCAATAAAAAACAAATTACACCTTCAAAAATACATCAATATTTAAGTTGATTAATTAACGCACCTCGATAAAACATCTCTTCACACCTCTAACCACCAACAACTAAAAATGCTATCAAAGATAAGAGTAACTGCCAAAAACCACGCCTTATTTGCGGCACACACTCCATTTAAAAAAACAAAAATAGACAAAAACAGGCATCACGAATAATGTGAGAATGAATTAATAAAATCAAAATCACCCAACAAGAAAAGCGTCCACTTGAATGGTTTGCACAGATCAAACCACCTGTAAAAGCCAGAACACAATAAATAACATCATTAACAATGATGAAATTTTAAGACATCAAAACACTCGTAATAAAACTACGCATACCGGAGAAAAATCATGTCAAGAATACCGCATCAATTAACCATGGCCGTTATTATCGCTAACCGGGGGTTCTTCCCCGGATACGTCGTCAATGAGGCGCGCGAGCAGATTATTGAGGTGTTTATTCAGCACGATATCAATCCGGTAATGCTCGATGAAACCCAGACCCGCTACGGTGGCGTTGAAACACGTGCAGAAGCCAAAATATGTGCAGCATGGTTACGCGCTCGTCGTGACGATATTCATGGCGTGGTGGTATTGCTTCCCAATTTTGGCGATGAAAAAGCCGTTTCAGAAGCATTACGTCTTTCCGGACTTAATGTTCCCGTGTTAATTCAGGCCCAGCCAGACCGCCTGGACAAGATGCATCTCGCCAGTCGGCGAGACAGTTTTTGCGGCAAAATCTCCCTGTGTAATAACCTGCGTCAATATGACATTCCCTTCACCTTAACCACCCAGCACGTGAGTGACTTAGCGGGTGAATCTTTTGCCCGGGATATAAGCCGGTTTAAGCAGGTTTGCCGGGTGGTCAGCAGCATGCGCGGCGCGCGAGTGGGCGCAATTGGTGCGCGTCCTGCTGGTTTTAATACCGTTCGCTACAGTGAAAAATTACTTGAAAGGCTGGGCATCGCCGTGGAAACCCTGGATTTATCGGAGGTGTTCAGCAGAATGAAACGGTTAGGCGACAGCGATATTCGTGTCGATGAGAAGCGCCGCCTGCTGCTGGATAATGCGCATGTCAGCACGATGGCTTCAGATAAAATCACCCTCATGGCAAAGTTGTTCGTGGTCATCGCTGAATGGGTTATAGCTGAAGACATTGATGCCACCGCCATCCAGTGCTGGACCTCATTGCAGGAAACGCTCGGTATTAACGCGTGCTCTGTGATGAGCGTGATGTCCGGTCAGTTACTGCCCAGCGCCTGTGAAGTCGATGTGATGGGCGCATTATCCATGTATGCCCTTGCCAGTTGCAGCCTGAGTCCGGCCTCCATTGCCGACTGGAATAATAACTACGGCGACGATCCAGACAAATGTGTGCTGTTTCACTGTGGCAACTTTGCCACAGCCTCTCTGGAGGACGCCACAATGGGCACCGCCAATATTATTGGTCATCGCGTCGGCAACGAAAATACCTGTGGTGCCGTTCATGGCAGAAGTAAAACTGGCAACATCACCTTCTTCCGACTGAGCTCAGACGATCTGAGGGGAGAAATTAAAGCCTATGTGGGTGAAGGCGTCGCCGTGAACGATCCGCTAGATACCGTTGGCTGTCGTGCGGTCATTGAAGTGCCGCAGCTGGAACGCTTGCTGGCGTGGATTTGCCGTAACGGCTTCGAGCATCACGTAGCCTTTAACCACGCATCCTGCGCAGAGGCTTTGCATGAAGCCTTTACCCGCTATTTGAAGGTTGGGACGCATTTTCATTGCCAATAAGGTTGATGTTAAATCAAGGCGGTTTGGTACATTCACCGATGAGCCCCTTCATTTCTGGTAAGAATCTGATGGGGCCGGTTTAAAATATATTCACGATGAAAAGACCAAAATTATGGCTATCGCTTTCTCCTCTCCTACCTGTCTGCCCGGGCCAGGTAAGTCACTATTATGAAGACAATATTTTAACCAAGAGGCTCTACGCTATTGAAGTTAACAGCTCAAAAGCGACAAAAGTAAAAGCAGAACAGTAGAAATAATGAATCCAGTTTGTCGGGCTATTCCAGCCTTAACAACGGCGTATACCGAGACATATCCCTGAAGGTACAAAACTCAGGTGCACCCAGCGTCATCACCGGCGCAACCCGCATCAGCTTTTCCAGATATCCGGCTCTTAAAATTTGCAGCAGGCGCAACTCCTCATCGTTCGGTTTATTGATGAGATAAGAGACACTGACATGAAATTCGTAGACATCATGATTATTTCGTTTGCAGTTAAGCGTGCGGCTGAGCGCATCTCTGAGCGACCGTATTTTGCGCTCTTCCGCCCTGTCCAATGGCGCCAGCGACAGCGAGACGCCACGTTTTAAGGCAATGGCCCCAATGCGCATCTGCAAAGGTAACGAGGGCATGAGCCTGAAATTTGCCAGCTTCGCCGCGAACAGCCGGTCGCACTCTTCCATCGACGCATCAAGATTCAGGTCTTGTGGCCAGGCCGGATAGTGCCGTGCCCGGTCATTGGCACCGTTAAACACCGTCATATGGTAGCTCGACTGCGGCAGAAATGCATAACACCGCCCCAGCCCTGCGGCTTTCATTGCATCAACCATTTCGCCAGTCACACGGACGATTTCACTGTCCTGTTCGAGATGACAAATCAGCGTATTGCCTCTGAATGGCAGTACCTCACCTTTGGCGTTAAATTTTTCACCGATGGCATTTTCTATCCACCCTTCCTGCTCCAGCACTTCTGACATGATTCAGGCTCCCGCGCGCTCGAGATGGCTTTCCTGAGACGTTTACTCTCTAAGCCGGCATAACCAGGCGATATGATGACGTGCTTCAGGAACGCTCTTTGTGACTGCCGAACCACAGCATAAAGCATGATTGTGACCGTTATCAGGCAGCAGGAGCGATGGAAAATCAGGACAGCGGGCTGGCTTTAATACAGAACAGGCAAAAAAGACATCCGAATGCGTTTTATGAAGCCATCATGGGCACAAAGCAGATAATTAACAGGTTGGTTTCTCACCGCTATCGGGTTTGAGCCTGGCCTTTTTTAACCAGGCGTTGTGCCCCGCCGCCTGCGGATATCCTCAAGCGGGCTATTTTTTCCGTAACAGAAAAACAGCAATGGCGGTAAGCACGCCCATCAGTGGCATAGCGATCGCGCCCGAGAAGACGTCGTGATGATCTTTTTGATTGCTTCGGCGAATATCAGCAAAGCGGTTAAGTGCCCGATGCTTGTCAGTTGCACTCACCTCTTCGAATTGCTTTTTATAGCCCTTATCTTCTAACTGAGAACCACCGTCCGCATCATGTCTTTCCAGCACGACGGTGTGCTGACCTTTTTGATAGAAACAGTAATCTGGCATTTTGCGCTTCGCCTGAAAGAAGAGGAGAAATGACTCTATCCTGCTGCGGTTGATGTTGTAAATACCTCTCCCCCCTCACGCTTCAGCCACCAGCCTGATGGGTTACACATTATGCGCTGATACCGAATGATGCCCACTGTTGAAGGAATTACCAGACTGGGCGTTTATGGTCTGAAAATGCGCTCCGCCAGGGTTGTCTCTGTGCATGCCGGCTACTGGCTTATCGGATATCAATCTGGTGGTCGCGGTTTGCTGACTGCTGGCTTCACCAGCCTGACTCGATTGCTCCCCTGTCATCCTGTTGTCAGCCTTCGCGATAACAGATTTCACTGAACCGTCAGAAGGCATATAGAGCGCCTGCTGCAGGATAGTTTCATTTTGTGACAGGTTCTCATCCACCTGCGCCAGCTGACGACGCAGGACGTTAAGCTTTACAGATGTGGCTAGCGGTATTTGAAGCTGTTGGTCGTTCAAAACGTTTAACTGCTGGCGGGCACCATACTGTTGCTGTAACAGCGCACGGTACTGGCTTTCATAGCCCCATACCGTCGATTGCTCCTGCTCAAACTGAAGCGTGGAGATGTATCCTTTTGCTAACAGCGGTCGCCAGGTGTTGACCAGCTTCTGAGCCATACCCATTTGCGCCGATTCAATTTTAATCTGGTCCGCCAGTTGCTCAAGTTGACCATTCAGCATGGCCTGCTGGAAGCGGCTGTCGCTGACCTGTTGCAGAGCAAGCTGCTGGGTGTGATCGATATCCTGCAGCAGACTGCTCTGCTCAAGCTTCAACTGCGCACTGACGAGCCGAATTTTTTCCGCGGCTAACCGGGTCTGGGCAGAGGCAAGTTCAAGTGAAGCGTCGGTCAGCGCTGGCTGGCCGTGGCTGTTCTGCCCCTGCTTAAGCGTGCCGCCTGCAGGCGCATTGAAGGCCACAGGTTGTGGCTGCGCGGCCTGCCTGGCGGCTGACGGGCGCACGTGAAGCGGATGGCTTTGAACGAAATAAATGACGGTTATTGTCCCAACAACGAGTGAAACCAGGTTCCGGCGAAGCAACAATGCCAACGGGGACAGGGTTTCACCGCACTCAGCGCCGGATGATTCAACGATCTGTTTCTTAAAAAATGGGTTTTCCATTTTTATACCTTCAATAATGACGTATGGATATTACCGGGCAAGGCGCCATGTAACAGATGTTTTGTGAGTGCGGTTAATTCAAGGCTAATCGGGTAACGGATTCCCCTCTGCGCTTAACATCCCATTTCCTTGGGCCGTTTTAAAACAGAAGAACATTTCCAGTCGTTACCTTTTGCAAGCGAGTTTCAATCTTTCGGGTTTGCTGTGTCAGAGAACGGCTTTGACTGCATATGAAGGGACGTTTTACGGCGCTGACAGAAAAAGCGGGGGATGTCACCAGGCGAGCTGGGGCCAAAAGCTGGCCCCAGCGAGCAAACAGCACTCAGCAGTTCGGTTACGTCAGAAACGTACCGCCGCGCGTTTTATTTAACAAGATAAAGGTCCTTGGTGTAGTAGAAACCCAGATGCGATGGGGCATAGCCGCCGACCTTTGGACTGACCATCTTGTTGAGCGCACCATAGAAAACCGGAATAACCGGCGCATCTTTTGCAATAATGTCGCTGGCTTTCTGGTAATCCAGGGTTACGGCGTTTGGATCGGTATCCATTCCCGCGGCTTTTACTGCCGCATCAAACGCTGTGCTGGCATAACCTGAGCTATTCTGACTGTCGCCACTGCGGAAGGTATTTAAAAAAGTAGAGGGCTCACTGTAGTCACCAATCCAGGTGTAGCGCACCAGATCATATTGCCTCTGATGCATGGTATCCAGCATGGTTTTCCATTCCTGATTTTGCAGCGTGACCTTCGCACCTAACGTTTTACCCCACATGGAAGCAGCGGCAATCGCGATACGTTGGTTATCCTGATTGGTGTTGTAGAGCAGGGTAAAACTCAGAGGATGGCTGGCTGAAAAACCGGCTTCGCTGAGTAACGCCTGAGCTTTTTTGATGCGCTGCGCCTGCGTCCAGCCCGCCCAGTCAGGCGGAGACAGTTTGACGTCCCCCATTGATAATGGCACAACGGTATAAGCTGGTTTCTGTCCCATGCCGATAACCTTATCGGCGATGATGCCTTTATCCAGCGCCAGGTCCAGCGCCTGACGCACGCGGACATCGGTAAAGGGTGCCTTGTGCGTATTTATCTGGAAATAGAACACGCTATAAATAGAGGTGCTGTGTACTTCTTTGGGCCGCTCTTTTTTCATTCGAGGGAAATCAATGGCGGGAATATTCTCCGTAATCGTAATACCGCCAGCCAGGTAGCGGTTAAGCTCGGCAGAAACATCATTAATCGGTAAAAACGTTACGCGATTAATTAGGGTATGCGCGTTATCCCAATAGCGATCGTTACGGTTCAGCGTGATTTTTTCATTAACTACCCACTGATCCAGTTTATAGGCACCGCTGCTGACCATGTTGCCCGGCTGGGTCCAGGCCTCACCAAACTTTTTAACGTTATTTTCGCTGACCGGAAACAGGGAAGGATGGGCAACAAACTGCAAAAAATAGGACACAGGCTGATCCAGAGTAACCTGCACGGTGTGCGCGTCTAAGGCTTTAACGCCCAGGCTGTCAGGCGGGCTTTTACCGCCCGTCACCGCATCAGCGTTAAGGATATGCGCATAGTTAGCAAAGGATGCATAAGGCGATGCCGTTTTGGGATCGGTCAGACGACGCCAGCTGAAGACAACATCTTCAGCTGTCAGCGGCGATCCGTCTGACCATGTCAGGTCAGGACGAAGATGAAAGGTCCAGACTTTGTTGTCGGCCGTTTCCCACGAAGCAGCCAGTCCCGGTATGACTTTGCCCTCTGGATCAGTCCGCACTAGCCCTTCAAACAGGTCGTTAATAACTGAAAAGGCATCGTTGGTTTCAGCTTTATCAACATCCAGGGTAGCAGGCTCGGCTCCATTGCCCCGCACGATCTCCTGCACGGGAGCCAATGTCACACCATTGGGTACGTTTGCCCCAAAGGCCGCCGTCGAGCACGATAACCCCGTGATTATTACAGACAACCCCATACGGGCAACATATAAACGGCTTACCGACATTCGTCCAACTCCTTTCGCATTGTTTTAAGGTGACTTCACCCCATCAGCACTGCAATTAACAGGCCAGAGATAAGGGTAAGCGCCACGCCAGCCTGCACCCGATCTGAGACTAAGACCGCGTTGTATTGCACAGTTCTAATGCAAGGAGCCGGCGTATCCGCTCAAAAACAGCGCCGCTGTAATCTGCATATGTTCATTTTCAGCTATCAGACATAACGATGTTGCCTACGTGAATAACTGTCGTGGTTCGTTTATCAGGGAAGCGAGAATATTCGGAAAGGTGTTCTCAGGATTAAACGCGTGCGACAAGGCCAGAACATGGGGCTGCGACCGGTTTTAGCTGCTGAACGCCCCGATTAACGGAACTTTTACGCTATCCTGCCGGGTCTTTTTCATCTGCCACACACTTGTACAAGCAGGGCTTGATATAGTCATTCCTGTTAATCAGGAGCCTGTATGAAAAAAGTGATTCTGTTCGTTATCGCGTTAGCAAGTGTTTCTGCCCTGTCGGGATGCGTCTGGCCATTCTGGGGCCCCGGAGGCGGCGGCCCGGGACATATGGGCCCTGGCGGCGGCGGTGGGCCTGGCGGCGGTCCACACAGGTAACACATGATGGCCTCACCAGGAGGCCATTGTTTGCATCGCGATCAGGATTATTCTGACATTACATTTACGCCCACTCTCTGCGCATGCCTTTACTGGAGATTCGCCGCTTTTCATGACAAACTTGAGCACATCTTAAGGATAGGGAATCTGCACGATGTCAGGCTCAAACATCGCTTGTCTGTTTACTGAAGGCCAAATCACACTGCCTGATGATTATCAGGACCGCACGGTTAACGCTTTCACCGCCTCTGATGCCACTGCTCCCGCTTTTAATATTTCACGCGATACGCTTAACGAGGGTGAAACGCTGCCTGCGTACATCGACCGTCAGCTCACGCTAATGCAAAAACACATAAAGGGATGGAAACAAACCGAACGTAGCGCTGCGGTATTGGGTGACGCGCTGCTACAGGGTGAATGCGTACACGCCAGTTTTCTGCGTGACGGCAAACGTATCTGGCAACAGCAGTCGGTCTTCACGCCCGATGGTCACAAAGTACTGGTCTTTACCATGACCTCTACGTCCGCCATTGGTGACGCGGACAGCGAACAGTTTCAGGCACTGCTTAAAAGTTTCCGTTTTAACGCTTAACGACAAGGGCAATTATCATGTTTGAAGCTGCACGCCTCGGCGATGATATCGGTCACTCTCATGCCCTGGCGGGCATGATTGCAGGCACTATCGTCGGTGGACTGATCGCTGCGGCGGGCGGTATTGCTGCGGGTGCATTGATGATTGCCGGGATAGGCGCCTCCTGCCTTGGCGTGGGCGTATTGCTGGTTGGACTCAGTATCGGCGTGGGTTACCTTACTGGCGAACTGGCCACAGCCGCGCGAGATGGAATAGCGGATGCTGGGGCGGCCAGCATGACCCCAAAGGGCAAGATTACCACCGGTTCGCCCAACGTCTTTATTAACAGTAAACCCGCCGCCATGGCCACCAACAGCATAGTGGCCTGCAAGGACGATGGTCCGCAGCAGATGGCGGAAGGCTCCTCCCGGGTGTATATCAACGGCCTGCCTGCATCACGCATCGACGATCGCACCACCTGCGATGCCAAAGTGATGACGGGCTCTGACAACGTCTATATCGGCGGCGAGCCTGAACAAACGCTGCCTATCCAACCTGAAGTGCCCGAATGGGTTTATAAAGCCTCCGATCTTACCCTGCTGTTTGCCGGGCTGGCCGGTGGCGTGGGCGGTGCGGCTGGCAAGGTCGGCGCGCTGGGTAAATTACTGAGCAAGATTCCCGGTATCAATAAAATCGCCCGGGTGGCCTGCCGTGCTGGTGCCTTGATGACCGGTGTGGCGGCCGCAGGTATTCTTGCCCGTCCCGTTGATATCGTAAGCGGCCAGAAGTTTCTTAGCGGCGATGATGAACTGGATTTTGTGCTGCCCTCCCGGCTGCCGCTACGCTGGCAGCGCTACTGGCGCAGCGGTAATCCCGGCGACAGCGTATTAGGCCGTGGCTGGAACCTGTTCTGGGAAACACGGCTGGAACGTTACCAGGATGGGCTGGTCTGGCGTGCGTCCTCCGGCGATTACGTCTCTTTTCCTCTGGTGCCAAAAGGCCAGCGTACCTACTGCGAAGCGGAGAAACGCTGGCTGGAACATCATCGGGACGACAGTTGGTCATTGTATGACATCAGCGGTGAGCGCTGGCATTTTATGCCCCTGCGCGATGATGCCCCTTCTCTTCCCCTCTGCCTGACCGAGCCCTGCGGCAATGAGATTCAGTTCGACTGGAACCCCGATCACACATTGGCTGCGCTGACAGACAGTGCCGGTCAGCGCGTAACCTGCCGCTATGCGAATAACCGGCTCGCAGGTGCCTGGCTGGATGACGATATTTGTCTGGTCAGTTACGCGTATGATGATATCGGCCAACTCGTTACGGTAACGGGCCGGGGCGGTAGCGTGCGCCGACGCTTCCAGTGGTGCGATGGCCTGATGGTCGCCCATGAAGATATGAATGGCCTGCTAAGTGAGTATCGCTGGCAGGAGATCGATGGCCTCCCAAGAGTGGTGGCCTTCCGTCACAGCGGCGGCGAGCAGCTGGATTTTGAGTACGATTTTGATAATGGCATCCGACGCGCGCGACGTGATGACGGCGTTGAAGCTCACTGGCTCATTGACGATGACGATCATGTCGCCCGCTTCACCGACTTCGACGGCAGCCAGACCATGCTGGTTTACCGCGCAGGCGAGTTGTGCGATGTGATTATGCCCGGCGGTGCCATGCGCTGCAGCAACTGGGACCGCTATGGTCGCATGACGCAGGAGATCGATCCGGTCGGACGTCGAACCACTTATCACTGGTTCCGCATGACTGACCGTGTGATCCGTACGGACTATCCCGATCTGAGCGCGACTCAGGCGGCTTACGATCTTAATGTTCGCCTGCTGACTGAAACCGATGCGCTCAATAACGTCACCACCTATCACTACCCTGATGACACAGAACTGCTGCCAGACAGCATCACCGATGCAACGGGCGGCGTGGTGAAGCTGGAATGGAACCGACAAGGGCTGCTGACGCAGCGCACCGACTGCTCTGGCAGCGTAACGACGTTTAGCTACGACCGATTTGGCCAGCTTGTTCGCAGCGTGGATGCTGAAGGTCATGTCACCCAGCGCGAGTGGAATGACAAGGGACAACTCTGCGCCATTATCCATCCAGACGGTAGCCGGGAAACCCTACACTGGAACACCCAGGGGCAGCTCAGTGCGTGGCGCGATCCGCTGGAAACCGAAGTCCGCTGGACCTATAACGCACTCGGATTACCGGTGAGCCTGACGGACCGCATTGGTCGCACGCGTCGCTGGCATTACGATGCCCGCGGTAATCTGCTGCGGCTGGAAAACGGCAACGGCGGTGACTATCGCTTTACCTGCGATCCGCTCGGCCGTCCATTGAGTGAGATACGGCCCGATAAGACCTCACGCAATATGGAATGGAATGCTCGTGGTTTTCTCATTGGTTTACAGGAAAATGGCCAGCCCGCTAATGACGGTGGCATAGCCCGACGCTGGCAGCGCTTTAGCTACGACGACAGCGGCTTGATTACCCGGCGCACAACGCAGCATGCAGAATACCACTACCGGCGTCATCGTAGCGGTCAACTTGCCAGCCTGGTTCGCACGCCGACCAGCGACGGAATGGCACTTGGTATCGAAGACGATGAAATCGCCTTTACCTATGACGTCGCAGGTCAGCTCTTAACAGAAGCCGGTATAAACGGGAAACTGGATTACGAATGGGATGCACTGGGCAACCTCACCCATCTGACCCTGCCGGGTGAACAGCAACTTGCCTGGCTGCACTACGGTTCGGGTCACGTCAGCGCGATTCGCTTTAATCAGCAACTGGTCAGTGAATTTACCCGCGACCGCCTGCACCGGGAAATTCGTCGCAGTCAGGGCGCGCGTGAGCAGGCGCGTCAGTACGACAGCCTTGGCAGGCGTACGATGCAGCGCAGTGAATTGCATAGCGAGGTAGTGCTGCCGGAAAAAGCCATTCTGGAACGCGCTTTCCGCTATTCGGCGCGCAGTGAACTGGAGTCTGTCAGTGATACGCTGCGCGGCGACATTATCTATGGTTACGATGATGAAGGCCGCCTGCTGAAGCACTACGAAGCCAGACAGGGTCACAGCACCTCGCATTTTGCTTACGATAACGCGGACAACCTGGCGGCAAACGACGATGCACTGCACGCGTTGCCAGTTACCGACAACCGTCTGCATCACTGGCAGAACCTGTTTATGAAGTACGATGACTGGGGCAACCTGGTCAGTCGACGCAGCGGCCTGCATGAGCAGCATTTTACCTATGACGCCGAAAACCGACTCATCAGCGCCAAAGGCAATGGCCCGGACGGCGGGTTTACCGCGCATTATCATTATGATGCGCTGGGCAGGCGCACCCGCAAAGTGGTCAGCACCCAGCACGATCGTAAAGAAGTCCGTTTTCTGTGGCAGGGCTATCGCCTGTTACAGGAGCAGCATGAAAACGGCCAGTGCCAGACCTACGTGTACGATCCCAACGAGGCCTGGAGCCCGCTGGCGCGCATCGACCATATGGCAGCAGGCGGCCGGGGCGATGTGCTGTGGTTTAACACCGATATTAACGGGGCACCGCTAGAGGTAACCGATGAACGCGGCAATATCCGCTGGAGCGGTCAGTACGGCAGCTTTGGCGAGGTACGCCGACAGACGGAGGGCTTTACCCGGCTGGCAAAACAGTCTGCCCTGCCCCATCAGCCGCTGCGCTATGCGGGCCAGTATGCGGACAGCGAAACCGGTCTACACTACAATCTGTTCCGCTATTACGACCCGCAGGTGGGACGGTTCACGGTTCAGGACCCGATAGGGCTGGAAGGCGGCTGGAACCTTTATCAGTATGCGCCGAACCCGCTGAGCTGGGTGGATCCGCTGGGGTTGAGTAATCTGTCCACAACTTTCAAAGCTATGTTTAGGGAAGCTAAAAGGAAATTAGGTATACCTAAAAATACAAATACACCACAAGCTGTAAAAGTTTTCGATTCTAAATATGAAAACAGAACAGTCTGGGAATTTAATCATAACGGTGATAAAAAATATATCATCATGCATGAGGATGATAAATTTGGCAGGGGCCCTCATTTACACACTGCCGATGATTTGCATGGAAACCCATTAGATAAAAATGTCCGTTACAATCAACATCCAGGACATATCCCCGAAAATAAGATTGGAATTACAGATATGCGAGGAAAAAAAAGATGTCCTTGACATTAAAAGAGAAATTAAAAGAAGCCCAAAAAAAAGGTCAGTTAAAAAAACTGATAGAATTGATAATCGCTGAAACAGGTGTTCGAGAAGATAGCATTGAGGTTTGTAGCATCTCTTATCAATCAATAATTGATCATGTTTATGATCTATTAGTACTAGAAAATGAAGTATACGACATTAATACGCAGAAAAGTAATTTTGAAAATTTTATAGATTCAATCTCAGGCTTTGAATATCTTATAACATATTTCATGACAGAAAATAACATCTTTTTTCTGAAATTACCCTCTCAGACCATTAAAGAAAGTCAAGAGTTATTCTGGGATGGTAAAGAAATCATGGGTAATAGTAGAGACAGGATATTTATCAAAGAAGATTTCAGTAGAGGTTTTGTTGTTCTTAGTAGCGAGTATGGTATTGAAAAAGCGGAGTGGTAGTTTATAAAAAACAATCACAGTAGAAAACATTAAATATAAAGCTAAACCAATCGGGAAAACATCCAAATAATTGTGGGTAAAAAATGCAAAGCATCATATATTACGCCAGATCTATTTGTATGAGGCATAGCTCCTGTCGACTAACCCCGCAGAGTATGCGCGAGCATGTGTGGCTGTATTGAGGACCTTAGCGTCACAAGCTTTAACTGTAAAAGGTCAGCGCCTGGCTGAAAGACCTTCCGGGGGCGCTGACAGATGCCGGAGATCAAATAGTATTAGGCGGGCTGATAAAAAGTTCCCGAATTTAAGCGTGAACTACAAAAAAATATCCTGGTTTTGTTGAACATGTTCAACGTATGAAGAATAATAAATTTAGAGGTTCTTCGCCAAAAAACATGGCTTGGCATCACGGCGATTCACCCGGCTCTTTACAACTTGCTGATTTTAATGATCATAAAAGCTACCATAAAATTTATCACCCCGATGGAACAGGTGGGCGAAATAAATGGGGTGGTGGAACTAGTTGCCGAAAAAAAGGTGTTAAATGATTGTAATTAATGGTTTCGATGAGTTATTGACAAAGCGTGATGAAATTCCTGACGTAGGCTGGCTTTATGTTGAGGAGTCATTTGATCTTGAATCTAAAAAAGATATTAATGAGGGAAAATACTTTATCGCTCAAGATGAAGATGAGGAGATTGATCTTGAAGAACATTACGGAACATTCTTAGAGGCACCTATTTTCAAAGCTATAGTTGAAAATAAGCTTGAGCATCATCCCGATTCTGATAGAGACGACTTTTTAAATGCGGTCGTCCATTATCTTGAAAATGATGATTTTCTGGATTAATTATTCAAAGCTAAAAAAATAAATACTATTTTTCCAGTTTTTTTTATCAAAACACGACATTCAAAATTCTTTCTCCTGCTCTAAGCGCATCAAATTTGTTATATAAAAATAATAGATATTTCGTAAAATCATACATGAAAAAAATTTATTAAATAACGCCCACTTAAGAACTATGTGTACGATCCCAACGAGGCCTGAGGCCCGCTGGCGCGCGTTGATCATATGTCAGAGGGCAGCCGGGCCGATATGCTGTGGTTAAACACCAATATTTACGGTGCGCCGACAGACGGAGGGCTTTACCCGGCTGGCAAAACAGTCTGCCCTGCCCCATCAGCCCCTGCGCTATGCGGGCCAGTATGCGGACAGCGAAACCAGTCTGCATTACAATCTGTTCCGCTATTACGATCCCCAGGTGGGACGGTTTACGGTTCAGGATCCGATAGGGCTGGAAGGCAGCTGGAACCTGTATCAGTATGCACCTAACCCTCTGAGCTGGGTGGATCCGCTGGGGTTGAGTGTTGATAAAATCAATATATACAAAGATGCTGCTTATCATGGCGCCTCAGATAACATCGTAAAAAGTAGAGCACCCATCAACGGCCAGTCAGCTTTGGACAATTCTATTCAGGTAACCAACGTCTCTAAGAAGCGTCAGGACTGATGTAAAAGACAATAAGATTTTTTTAATAGATTAAAAGCAGTTTTTATCTGATTTAGGCGATAAATATCTGGCCACATAGATGAGTGGGATGCTTTAGATAACAAAAAACAACCCACGTTTAAAATCCGGTAAAATGACGAGAATAGCCATTTAATGAATGTCACAGCAGTATTTTCTATGTCTTTATTAACAGTATGTACTTTTTTACCCGCCAGCCCTATGATTTGGCTGTGTCACCTGGACACGGTGGAGGTCGATATGAGAAATTTCGGTTTCGTCGTTCTTGGTCTGGTGGGTTTCTCTGCATTCAGCGTTGCGTTTTGCACACTTTGTTTAACCACTGCCGGTGTGTTGCATTAATCGCGTCTGAATTCCTCGACATGGCCCTTTGTGGCCATTTTTTTTCACTGCATCAAACGTAACTTCTGCTATTTTCTTTCTCCGCTTCATAAAAACGTCATACTGCACAGCCCGACTTTGCAGGGCACTACGCAGCGGCAGTGAAGCAGTAAAACCAATACTGTTTTTTTCCGGCCGAAAGCGCCTGATTATACTCGCAACCTTTGCCGCACGAGTTCCTTCTGCTAACGTTGTTATGATAACGACACTTTCGGACAAGGTAAGCTATGAATCAGTATGACAATCTCTGGAATGCTATTGAGACGCGCGTCAAGCAGAACAACGATGCCACGACGCTGGATATGGGCAATTCCGAAAATGTTTTTGTGAATCAAATCAGGCAACGGACAGCACAGATTTTCATTCTTGAAATCATTCTGGACAAGCATCGCAAACAATTTGGTACGCGCTATTTTCCCTTGTCGGGAGATGAAGCGCTTTATCATCTGATCTTCACGCGTACAAACTGGTTACCTGCGCAAATCAGAACGCTTTCGCTTTCCGATGCCCTGTTTGTTATTGCTGAGCTGTTTCGTGACGGTAATCTTCAGGAGGGCGTAAAAAACTTTCTTGGCACCCAGGGGCTGCGCAATGTCTCCTATTCTGTAGATGAGTTCTCTGACAGAGACTGGGCGCCAAAAGAAAATGAAGTTCATCTGTCGCTTCCCTGAGTGCAGATTTTACTGAAATAGCCGATGTAACGAATCGTCACTCGCCTGCAAAATGACCTCAGGCGAGTTAAGCATGAAAAATACTGGCTTATCTGTTCAGTCGATAAAGTTGGTAATTCTCTTCGTTATCCGCAGGCCGCTCCCCTTGCCAGACCAACGTCCCGTCGACAAACTCCTCAGGATGCCTTTTATCATGTTGCAGGAATAACCAGTTACAGCGGTAGGCACCTCTGTGCTTCCCTTCTCGCAGCGTTACCAGCCCATCGTAATATTCCAGTAAAGCCCGTTGTGGTTCACCAAGATGCCGGCTCGCGACACATTCATCCCTTGGCAACCATGCCCGCAGCGGGAGAAAAACATCAGAATAACGCTTGGTGTAATCCAGATACGGCATGCCCAGCGTCATGGCCAACACCCAGCACAGCGTGATGCAACTGGTAAAAATTGATAAGGGACTTTCCCGGCAGGTGCGATTCAAAAACACCAGCCCACTCAGCAATAAAGTAGCCAGTAATGCTGCTGCAAACATCACTGATGAAATCTGAGGCGTAAATCCGGGCGCACCCTGTGCCACCCATTTATTCCACAGTGGCGCAGGCCAGCCGGTCATCAGGATGATGCCCGCTCCCCACATCACCGTTGGAAGCAGGCAGAATAAGCCGAGTGCCCATGGCCGCAACTTTATCGTCCAGAGGGTTTTCTGCTGACAGGTACCTGCTGCCAGTATGGCCAACGGCAGAAGCAGCGGCATGGCGTAAAGCTCCCGCGCGTCAGATGCACTCGACAGAGTGACAAAACCGGCTAAAAAAAACGTTACCAGTACCATTGCGGATGCGCTGATGCCGGTTTTCCAACTGCGCCAGAGCCACCACGCAGCCATCGGCAATGCAGGAAAGGCATACCAGGGAAGCAGTTTAAAGTAAAAGAAGTGTTTCGCTTTAGGCCCGAGCTTAGCGGTACCGTCAAAACGGCCAAAATTATTGACCAGTAGCCAGGTTGAAAACAGCTTTTCAGAACGCATCCAGAGCGCATACAGCCACGGCACTACCAGCGGGCAAAAGACCAGAAACGCGATAGCACAAAACACGATATAGCGTCTGCTACGAAACGCTGTATTCATCAAGGGTAACGTCAGCGCTGTCAGTCCCAATATGCCCGGGCCGAGAAGCCCTTTAGAGAGAAACATCACCGCTGCGCCAATGCCCAGTATCGCGCCACCCAGCACATGGCGGCGAATCCCCAAAATGAAACCATAAATGCCAGTGGCACCGCCTGCCAGCAAGGCGATATCGGTAATCATTTGGTGTGCCCGGACAGGAAAGCCCAAACAGGCAAACAGGATAAGTACGGCCCAGCGGCCTGCGCCCTTGCCGAACAACTCTCTGGCCGAAAGCGCAATGGCATAGCATGCAAGCACGATAAAAAACCCGGTTGCCATACGCGCGGCATCGGGCTCGCCTAACAACGGACTGAAGAGGCGGAGAAAAAAAGAGGCCACAATAAAATACAGTGGCGGCTTCTCCATAAAGGGTTCGCCTGCCAGGGTAGGTACGACCCAGTCGCCAGTCTGGGCAATATGACGGATTAGCCCGAACGTATAGGCTTCATCCGGTTTCCACGGTTCATGTCCAAACAGCCCCGGTAGTAACCAGCAGATAAAGACAAGCACGCACAATACGAGTGAGATTTGCTGGGGAGCAGGTAAAAAGGGCATGGTCGCGTAAGCGTGAGTGTTGCTTTTACTGGCGAACTTTCGAAGTAAAAAGCGTTCCGGACCTGTTGCCCGCGTAACTGGAAAGACGCTTTGGCAATTTTTTGTATTCACCATTTACTGGCCTGCCCTGCCTGTTTTTTACGTTAATGGGTTGGTTTAAACTTAACCTTGTCGATGCTGACTCAGTCGTCATGTCCATGCGAAAGCTATCTTTTAAATACCCGCTAACCCGATTCATTTCAGATATAACGTATACAGTTAATGCAATGACCTTTTCAATTTTGCTTATACATGGGTGAACTCACCACGAAAAGGGAAGCATTAGCGCTTACTGATATTGCATAAGATAAAGAATTCGAAGTAAACGAGGAATAAACATTCTGTGCTTTAGGCAGAGGTTTAAGATAAGAATGATGTGGGGCTGTTTGTTGAGAAAAAAAATTTATGTTGAGCAAAAAACCTGCATCTGTAACACCTCCGCCAAATGAATTTGTTCAAAAAACATCAAAAAGAGTGGGCTTACTCCTCTGTTTCAGTCTCAATACCCTGGCATCCACAAACACCAGTCACATTTTACGAACGTTCTAACGCATTAATAAAGCAAAATAAAGTGTGCTTTTTTGAGGTTAGCGCTTGTCATCTTGATGTAAAATAATCAGATAAGTAATATTAATAAAAAGGACTTAGTCTCATGGTTCCAAAACAGTATGGCGTTGCATTACTCGTATCGTCTTTTATTCTGGGTGGTGCTGTATTTTGTGCCGCGATGGTTAATAAAGGACTCATTTTTGAAGAAAAACATATCATTACGACCGCAACCGGCAGCGTAAATCTCGGCGAAGTTTATAGCGAAAGACGTGGGATGGATATTACCTTAGCACCTGCATCTGATAATGCCCCGAAAGAAATCAACCTCACTAACCTGGATCCAAAAAATTTCTCAGACGATATTCATAATGCTTTAACTAACATCGCAAATAGAGTTAACGAGCAGCAAGGTCTTTCCGGAGATAAGGCAATGAAAGCGGGTACGCTGTCCTCTAACTTACCCTTTAAGTTGCATGTAACGACATACATTCAGTACAGATCTGAGCATATACCCAATTACACACTGGTCATCGATGAAAAAGATTTTCTTATCGACAAAGAAATATTTGAAAGACGAATCAACACTGAAGCAGAAAAAATGGTAAAAGAAAGCGCTTCCGCTTTTTCTGCTAACAGTTTTATTAAAAAATAAAACTTATATTTCCCGTAAAATCCTCAAACCAAAGAGTAAAAACTGGAGTATTAACAAACCAGTTTCTACTCTTTTTTTACATCTTATTAGTATCATCATTGGCTTTTTTTTCAGTTTGATCTTTATATGTTTTTTAATATACATAAAAAAGTAGCACAGTTTTTGTCATGATCTCTTAGGCGCAGCGCCTTAAGACAGCTCCAATAAGAAAAACTCTGGCATAATTCTCCCCGTCACAGGATTCAGTTTAAAACTGACCACAAACGTTGCTTCGTGAAACCCTTCAGCCTTAATCCAATAAGCTTATCAGCAGGTCATTCCGAAGATGTGGATAACGAATGCGTTTTTAATACCGTTTAGCCTATTCCTTGTAAGATTTCTCGTCATGCAAGCTCCTTTTGAAATGAGTAGCCTGAGGTGTAGCCCATTGATTTAGCTGTAGCGAAATTTACAGTAAAGGTTAGCGCGTGCACCAACAACAGCAGAGGTTAATAACAAACTTAAAACAAAGTCCCCGCCATATTATGTACCAGGCGATTAATAAGACCTCTTTTTTGACAAACGATGTGGAGCGTTCTGCCTGCACTGAGCTTCACACGCATGTTTGATGGCGTCGTTCACAGGCTTGTTTGGATTCTGGCTAAATTTCAGTTCATTTTCTGTGTCGTAAGGGTGCTAAACATTTTTTAAGACGAGGTCATGTCAATCTGGCACAAGATCGAACAAGCCCCAAAATTGACGCGATTTATGGCAGTCGTGTCCCAAATCCGTCCCACATTGAAAAACTGGCTTGAGGAGAAAGGAGGTAAGTCATTGAAATATATTGGCGCCCCTACAGGATTCAACTTAAAAACTCAATCATCTGAAAAATATCATATATTTATAGTTCAATTTACTTGAGTGCCCCCATAAGTGCCCCCAATAAGTTTTTTTGGCGCTCAATCTGCCGGGTGTTATGAGTAAGGCCCACCTCTTTCATCTCATCGATGCCTTGAAAAATAAAACTCATTAACGTAGATTCGGGTTTGTAACTTTGCTGTCAATGACAGCCACCAATGTTTCGAGTATCAGGATGATGCCGGTGATCTGAGAGAAACGCCTTCGGGCGATCACACAAAACTTGTCGTAGCCTGAAAGGCAATGCTCTTGATTGAGCGGTAAATCTACTCACTCTTGGAAGTAGATATCGTCAACTAAAACCGCTCCTACTGCGTGACGATGAGGGTTCATTTAACTAACTAAACATCCTTATGTGATGTTTCTTAGGTCGAGAAGATTCCATATCAGAAGTAATTCGACTTCCAACCATGCTGATAGTGCTTCGCTATCAGCTTCTTGCGTCACACCACCACAATGCGTCAGTACTGACACAATTTTTACTACTTCACAGCGCAGTCATAACTGCATCAACTCAAAAAATCATTGGCGCGTATTAAACGCTGCGGGCTGCGCTTTGCTATGCCGCTTAGGCATGAGCAAGCGACAGTCGTGCTGCGTGCAATACGTGGCGTCACTTTTGCGTGCTAACGCCTGAAAGTGACGCCATAGCGTAAACCGCTGCCCATCCTCTACCTTCGCCCGTTTCAAGCGGGTATCTGAATCTGACACCGCGTTTTCATACACCAAATATCCATTTAAAGGAGATCTGAATTGTTGCCGAGGCAGGCATTAGCCTGGGGGATTACCTGCAATAGCAGGCAGTTGCACTGAGTGCATCACTGACACCCCGAAATACCTCAACTGCACCCGCTCTGGCGCACAGGCAACTTTCAGTACGGAACGGTAGCGCTGTTTCCGTTATTTGCCATGCGCCAGAGAAGCAGATTGGAGTATCAGATGAGTCGAACAGGTAGGGAAATGAAGCAGCTAGCGAAGCAAGCTGGCGGTAGTCACAAGACGGTACATGATCGCATTCGTATTGCTGACAGATTTTGTAGTCACTTGCTGGCGTTGAATATTCAAATTCGCAGCGTCCAGTATTTGAAAGCGAGGCATATCGAAAGTTATATCGCTGCACGTCTAGGGCAAGGTATTGCCTTACGCACATTGCAAAATGAGATGGCTGCTCTGCGATCCGTTTTACATCAAGCCGGACGGGAAAAATTAGTAGTCTCAGAGCGATTAACTAATCGAGCGCTGGGACTCGGCGGCAGTAGCCGAGCAGGCACTAAATTCGCTATCCCAACAGAAAAATATCAGCAAGCCATTAATCAAGCTCGACAGCTTGATGAGGGATTAGCAATTGCCCTTCAGCTATCACGCTTACTGGGTTTGCGTTCACAAGAGGTGACCAGCCCCCAGTATTAGATACAACCTTCAGTTAGTAATGTCGGTGGGTTTTTCTTCATGTTTCCCGTTTCGCCAGCCTGCTGCAAATTCAGATGGCGTCTGATAATTCAGCGATGAATGAGGTCTGGACTCGTTATAGTCCTGCCGCCAGTCATTAATGATTTTCCGGGCATGAAGAACATCGCTGAACCAGTGCTCATTCAGGCATTCATCCCGAAAGCGACCGTTAAAACTCTCAATAAATCCGTTTTGAGTTGGCTTGCCTGGCTGGATTAAGCGCAGCTCAACACTATGTTCAAAGGCCCATTGATCCAGCGCGCGGCAGGTAAATTCCGGACCATGATCGGTTCTTATTGTCGCAGGATATCCACGAAACAGCGCAATGCTGTCCAGAATCCGCGTGACCTGAACACCTGAAATCCCGAAAGCGGCTGTGATCGTCAGACACTCTTTCGTGAAATCATCCACACAGGTCAGGCACTTAATCCGGCGGCCGCTGGCAAGTGCATCCATGACAAAATCCATTGACCATGTCATGTTCGGCGCATCCGGGCGGAGAAGCGGAAGCCGTTCAGTCGCCAGACCCTTACGGCGGCGCCTGCGTTTTACACACAGACCGTTAAGGTGATAGATGCGGTAAACCCGCTTATGGTTGACGTGAAGGCCCTCCCGGCGCAATAACTGCCAGATCCGCCGGTAACCAAATCGCCGGCGTTCAAGTGCCAGCTCTGTGATCCGTAGAGACAGTTGCGCGTCAGCAGCAGGACGCTGGGCCGAATAACGGCAGGTTGAAAGTGACAGACCAGCCAGACTGCAGGCACGGCGTTGCGACAGACCCATTGCCTCACACATGACCTCCACGGCTTCCCGCTTCTGGTCTGTCGTCAGTACTTTCGCCCCAGAGCCACCTGAAGTGCCTCCTTATCCAGCATGGCTTCGGCAAGGAGCTTCTTGAGGCGGGCGTTCTCCTCTTCAAGCGACTTGAGCCGCTTCACTTCGGGAACTTCCATGCCGCCGAACTTCTTGCGCCAGGAGTAAAAGGTGGCATCTGAAATGGCATGCTTGCGACAGAGTTCCCGGGCCGAAACCCCGTCTTCTGCCTCGCGGAGAATACTGATGATCTGTTCGTCGGAAAATCGCTTCTTCATGGGGATGTCCTCATGTGGCTTATGAAGACATTACTAACATCACGGTGTATTAATCAACGGGGAGCAGGTCAGAGGCTGTCCAATGCAGCGCATCCCTTAAGACCTGGCAAAAACAACTTGGCCATGGAGCTGAAAGACTAAGTGTCGTCTTTGGCACCAAAGGTGGTAGACCGCGCGAAACACGCATTTTGGATCGTGCAGCTGTTAGCAATGTAATCGCTCAAGCTTTGGTTATTGCTAAACAGCGCAACGGCAAACTTATTGACCGCGCTGATCTCAAAACTGCCATGAATTATTGGCGCTCAGCTACAACCCGCATTGGTTTGATTGGCTACTACTCCCCCCACAGCCTCCGCTATGCATGGGCACAAGATGCGATTCGCTTTTATCAAGAGCAAGGTTTTAGCCGCAAAGAAGCAAATGCCCTCACTTCAATGGATCTCGGTCACGGCGATGGGCGTGGTCGCTATGTCGAACGTGTCTATGGCCTTCAGGAGGTTCAAGCATGAGCACCCTCACCTTAATCCGACTTTGCGATGTGATAAATAAAACCGGTGTCAAAAGAGCCTGGATTTACAAGCTAATGAAAAAAAATGAATTTCCTCAAGCCGTCAAGCTTGGTTCGCGCTCAGTGGCATGGGTAGAGAGCGAAGTTGATGAATGGATCTCAAGTAAAATCAACCAACGTGATGGAGCACAGTAATGTTGAATTCAATTTTTTCCCTGGTAGGCGATTTTAAGTATAATGCGCGCACTGCGGCAAAATCCGTAGTCGGAATTAGCGTTCCGAAATTCTTCTTGATGCCCAAGTATTTGGGCAATGCTTGCGCTCGCCTGTCAATGGTGGCTCAGGCGGGGGCTTCGCAAGAAGCGCCGGTTTCCAAGAAGGCCGGTAACGCTAACTCCGTCTGGGCTACCACCCAAGGGGTTAGCGTCTCTGGTGGTAGTCAACACAACTACTTCTTGGAGGCGGCCCTATGGCTACTATCCTTCCTTGTTTGCACCCCGCAATACACCCCTCTGCTTTCGGGGGTGCAATATGTTTGATCTAACACCATTTTCTGCCAAAGAAATCCTCGACTACTGCCGTGCGTTAGCCTTTACGATCGTCAAACCAGACAATGCTCTTGCCAAGGAACTGCTTACCGATGTGTTATGTGAGCGCCTTAATTTGCTGAATAAAAAGATGAAAGCGGGAGGCAAACCATGACTAATTGCGTAACTGAAACCATTTCCGCATCCCGTCATCGTTGGGAGGAAATCCTTCTTCAATTAGGTATCGACTTGCCCGGGCTGAACAAACATGGCCCTTGCCCATGCTGCGGAGGAACAGACCGCTTTCGCTTTGATGATAAAGATGGCCGTGGTACATGGTTCTGCAATCAATGTGGAAATGGCGATGGTTTGGATCTGATTGCTAAGGTAAAAAAGTGCAACCCACTGCAGGCGACAAAACTCATTTCAGAACTCAGTCTGACCTGCCAAACTGCGCCTGCCAGGGAAAAAGTATCAAAGCCCTGTGCATCAATTGAAGCAATGAGACTGCTTAACTCATCACACCTTGCTACAAGCCCGTACCTGAAAAACAAAGGGTTATCCGCATCTGTGCAAATGCTCAGCATTCAGAAAGCACTAACAATAGGCGGGGTCAGTTTTGATAACGACTCAATTGTCCTACCAATTCAAGATATTGATGGGACGTTGATTAGCGCACAATTGATCAACGCTGCCGGTGAGAAACGATACTTGCCAGGTACTCGTCAAAATGGTGGATTCATTAAGGTTGGCGATTCGAGTAATACAGCAAATATCATCATCACAGAAGGCTATGCCACTGCATTAACGGTCAACATTGCAACAGGTCATTTGGCTTTAGCCGCGATGTCTGCAAATAACTTACTGAATATTGCTGTCACTGCGAGGCATAAATATCCCAACAGCAACATCATTATTGCTGCTGAAAATGATTCCATTGAGGCAAATAACGTTGGTTTAGTTCAAGCAGAAAAAGCGGCAGTAACCGTGAATGGCTGGGTTTCTTTACCCCCGGATGGAAACGTTAGCGATTGGGATGATTACCGCCAAATCCATAATGAGGCAGCGGTTAACGAAGCATTTCATCTGCAAATGTATCAGCCAGGCTCACAGCACTCATCAATCTCGCGCATTCAAGAACGCAAGCCAGACCTCAGCACCTCCCTTCCCTTACGCAAGGGCTCTGATGGTTTTGATACCCGACAGGATTACCTTATCAAAGGCTATCTCCCCAGCGCTTCAGTAACCAGCGCATACGGCGCAAGTGGTTCATATAAGTCATTTCTGGCGGTCTCTTGGGGATGCCACATTGCCACTGGCAAACCTTGGGCAGGCAGGCCGGTTACGCAAGGTGCAGTAATCTATGTCGTTGGCGAAGGCGGAATTGGGGTTCCACGCCGAATTCGTGCTTGGGAAGAAACTCTCAATAACGGCTCACCAATCGACACACTTTACCGCATCGACTGTCCCATTTTCCCTGCCAGCTCCGAAAGCGTGCAGCAAGTTATCAGGGCCGCCAATGATGTTAAAGCAGCTTCAGGCATGCCTGTCAGATTGATTATTTTAGATACTCTCGCCCGCTGCTTTGGTGGCTCAGATGAGAATGCTGCCAAAGATATGGGTGCATTTATTCAGGGTTGCGACGTTATCAAGGCAGCTACTGAAGCTACCGTCTTAGTCATCCATCACTCTGGTAAAGATCAGGACAAAGGTGCGCGCGGTTCCAGCGCATTTCGTGCTGCTCTCGATGTTGAATTCAACGTCCGCCGCGAAGGTGAAGGCGGAGCGCTGATTCTTAGCTGTACAAAAATGAAGGATGCCGAGGAGCCACCACGGCAGGCTTATGACTTGGTGCCGGTAGATCTCTACATCGATAATGATGGTGACCAAATTACCTCGCTAGTTTTGAATGATGAAGGACGACCTGTTATGGATGACACCGATCCCGAGCTAACCGGCATTACACGTCTTACCGACAATCACGTTGCCCTTTGGCAAGCCATTCGCTCCCGAACCGCCAACGGTGACGCTTGTACTCGCGCGTTAGTTAGGGATGACATGCGAGCGATGGGATTCGATGTCTCTAAGAAATTCACTCGTTGGCTGGATAAGCTGGCAAAGGAAGGCCGTGTCATTTGTGAAGGTGAACATATCAGGCCGGTCTCTCTGGAGTTAAAAGCGGGGGAATAAACGGGGATTAAGTGGGGGAAAAAATAAAGTAGTACGCATTTGACAATGATTCCCCCACTTCAAAGCCTTATATACGCGTCAAGTGGGGGAATCGAAGCAAAACCCAAATTATCAATACGTTATATTCATAACGCAGAAACTAATA
>Ga0308156_1000445_pt1 | contig 86203 bp, 67 predicted proteins | sample PhyAR2_FD_201041 | JGI IMG/M metagenome (GOLD analysis project Ga0308156, IMG submission 201041) | Phyllosphere microbial communities from UC Gill Tract Community Farm, Albany, California, United States - DLSL A.R2 | ecosystem: Host-associated > Plants > Phyllosphere > Unclassified | place: USA... | reverse complement strand
AGCTCCATCGAAAGTCTTTCTTGCGAATGATAAGTCCCTGTATACCCAGATCGATTCCATTAGATTGCATTGTTCCGCCATTAAATTGGAGGTCTGTCCATCCATATGTCGCATTATAAGGAAAAGTATACAGGATATCACGTGTATGTTTTTTATAAAGATCAAATGCGATGTTTAATCTGTTATTGATCAAACTGACATCGAGTCCGTAATTTTGCGTATACACTTTTTCCCATCCAACCTCAGGGTTTCGCGGTTGCGATATTGATGCCGGTATTTCACCTGTTGCATAATCAGCCCCTTCGATGTTGATGATGGTAACATTGGATCCGCCCTGCGGAACTGTACCACCGACACCATAGGTTATACGAAGGTTCAGCGCATTTAGCCAATCGACTTCTTGCATAAAACGTTCGGACTTGATATTCCATTTGGCACCAGCTGACCAGATTGGTTTAGCTCGCTTCGATCTTGAAATACCAACCAACGTAAGATCGTCAAAACGTGCACTCGCAGACAAAATGTACCTGTCTTTAAGAAATGATAATGCTCCATTGGAGTAATAAGACATCTTGCGTAGGTTAGCTCTGCTAATGCCATCTGAACCCGTAATCGACTGCTGCCAGCCCTGTATCCCCATAAAGCTACCAACCTGATTATAAGGAGCGATTGAATAGGTATCTTCATTAAAGCCATATCCCGTTTGTCTTGAGGTAAAGCCTGTTTGAGAACTAATCTCTGCTCCTGCAAGAAGATTTAAATTAACAAAGTCACCCCATGTCTTATTGACATTACCTTGCAAGCGAATATTATATTGTGTGGCATTTTGGTTTTGCAATGCGATTCTCCCACCTTGTACGAAATTTCTGGTGAACGTATTATTTTGAAAATCGACAGTAGAATAATAATTTAAAAAGTCACGCATCGAATAACTTTTTAATTCGTCAAGATTTCGACTGTTTGCAATGGTACGTTGAAGCATACCTGAGAGGCTGATGTTAGCCCAGCTATTCACTTTGGCGTTTAGATCAGCATTGATTCTTATCCGATTGTCTGCAGTGGTATATTTGTTGTAGTCCAGTTCATCTATTGGACTATAGGTCCAGTCATACAACCCAATCTCTTTTAGATTTGCTGCTACAGACTCAGTAAAAAGCAATGATCGCCGATTTCTACTTCCATCGGGATTAACCAATAATTCGTATGGCCTTAATCCCTCAGTCGAATTACCAATGGCGTTTGCCGCAACTTGGTTAGCAACAGTATTCGTATAATTATAATTCAATCCGGTTGTCAAACTTAATCGTTGATTTAAAAAGTTTGTCGATAAAGTTGAATTCATAAAAAAGGACTGGGCCTGATTGGACCGGAATACGGGAACATCCTTTGCATAGCTGCCCGAGAACGCATACGTGGTCCTTCCATTTCCACCTGAGAGGGAAAGGTTGTGCTGTTGGGTCACGGCATTCTGTAGCAGGTATTTCCGAATTTGGCTGGTATTGTCAATTTGACCTAAACGATCAAGCTGTTTAGCCAACTCATCATCGCTAATCAATCCCTTTTTATTTTTATACATCCATTGAACCGCTTCACTGGCAGGCTTATTGGTATTAAAAGGTAGCCAATCCGAATTCCAATCTTCCGGATCAGCTATCCAGCCATAATCGAACATTTCCTTTTCAAAATCAATATACTGCGCAGTAGTCATCCGATCCAAGCTATTAAGATCTGCTGGAGCTGAAATACTGAGGCTGGTATTATAAGAGATGACGGGTTCGCCTACACGTCCCTTTTTTGTTTCAATGACGATAACACCATTTGCCGCCTGCGCACCCCATATGGAAGCTGCTGCCGCATCTTTAAGTACGGTAACACTTTCGATATCTGCCGGATTCAAACGACTCAATATAGAATTGTTATCAAATTGCGTGGTATTTTTCACCAAGTCCTGATCGATTGCGGGAAAGCCATCTATGACAATAAGTGGACGCTTAGAATCGCCATCTGTATTGAAGCTGTTTACTCCTCTGACGGTGATTGAATTCTTCACCGGGTCAACCTGTACGCCAGGAATCATGCCTGCAATGCGATCCAAAAGATTAATGGATGGCACTTCCTTCAACTGTTTAGCGGTAATTTGGCCAAATGCCCCAGTTGCACGATCTTTTGCGATTTTTTGGTATCCTGTCGACACAACTTCAACCTCATCCAGTTGATTGTTAACCGAGCCCAGGGTGACATTGATCTGTGTATCGTTGCCGATGACCTTTCGAGTAGGCTCCATACCAACATAAGAAAAAATGATTGCCTCTGCTGGATCCTTCAGGCGCAGGGTATAGCTTCCATCACTACTGGTGGTTACACCCGACCGCACGGCGTAGCCATCCGGTATGACAGTAACACCAGCAAGTGCTATCCCGTTATTGTCTTTAACCTTACCCGTAATGATTTTCCAGAAGCGGTCGTCTCCATCATTGTCACGTTTACCCCGCGAATCCTTTATAATTGTGAAGTAATTGTTCTGTACATAAAGAAACAAGAAGTTGTTTGGATAAAGAAGATCTTTTAACACTGTCTCCACAGGAAGCCTTTTGTTTTTCGGAATATGCTCACTGTTGACAAAGGCATCCCGGATCAACCCCTCTTCATAGGAAAATTTAGTTCCGTAGATCCGGGTAACTTCGCTTAGAGCCTGACTGAGACTAGCTCTTTTTTGCGCAAAACTACCCGTGGTACTCAACAGGCAGACTATAGGCACAAGTAATTTAGTTTTCATAAATTTCGATTGATTAGTGTTCGTTTTTTTAATTAGGCTTTATTATTATTTGTTTGTTTTTCATTTCGATGTTTACATTCATGGTATGTTTGATAACAAAGAGGATGTCATCTACTTTTTTAACTGGTATAACACCTGTAAATCGCTTATTGAGTAATGCTGGATCTTCTACTACGACTTGATAGCCATAGTTATCTTCCAATACATTTACAATATTTGCTAAGCTGTTATGTTCTATACTGAGTTCACCGCGCGTCCAGGATAGCGCTCTGTTTGTATCGTTAGTGAAGACCTGACTTGCTTTTGCTGATGTATCATAGACGAAAGTCTCTCCTGGTTTTAGTATACGATCTTCACCATTTTGTCCCTGAATACGGACGCTTCCCTCAAATAGAGCCACTTCGATACGTCCACGACGGTCTTTCACATTAAACTTTGTCCCCAACACAGTCAATGAAAGATCCCCCACGTGCACAACAAAGAAGTCGCTTTCGCGCAGACGATTTTTAACGGCAGTATGTTTTACCTCAAACATGCCTTCTCCTTCAAGCCAAACTTCGCGCGGTTTATCCGTTTTCCAACTTCGGACGTAGGTAATGTGAGAATTGCTATTTAGTCTGATGATAGAAGAATCCGGAAGGGAAAGTAGACGTTGTTCACCGAAGGCCGTATTGGTCTCTTTAGTCCCAAATTGGCTAACATCATATGCCACCATAATAAATAGCAAGATTGCTGCTGCGGATGCTGTCCACCTTAATAAAGTGCGTAAGATACGACTACGTTGTTTTTTGCTTTCGTAGATTGGAATTTGAGCTTGAATTCTGTCCCAGCGCTCGTCACTACTTAAGGTACTTTGTGCAGTCGTCTGATTTTGGATCAACAAGATCCATGTTTTGGCAAGAGCCATTTCGTCCAATAAATGTGGATAATGAAGGTGAAGTTCAGACCAAAAATCATTTGAAGTGGCTTCCGGCATTAAGGCCGTCAGCACAAAATCCTCATCCGCAAAAAAATCTGCTGCCTTGTAATCTTTATATTTTGATAATCGAGAGTTCATACTGTTTTATATAGGTTACACCCCCCAACAGAATTTTACCCCAATAAATTTTATTTTTTTTTGAAAAATAGGTCGCACCAATAAAATCATCAAAAGACAGCGTATAACTGAACAAGATGAACGAATACTGGTTATATTTATTAGAGAAAACTTGCGGGTAGGCGCAATATCTAATTGTAACGGAGCTGGTTCAGTATATAAAATAGTACCAATAGACCAAATGTTCCGAAATGTTTTCTCAAACTATCCAATGCACGGTAGTATAATTTGTACGTATCTTTGGTAGAGAGCGCCATGATCCCGGCGATTTCATCATACGACAATTCTTCAAAAAAACGCAGGTGAATAACTTCTCGTTGACGTGCTGTCATCTGCATAAGTGCTTGATCAAGCTTACTTTTTATCTCCAGGGCACGCTCATGTCGTATCATGCTGAGATCATGAGGGAGCTCGATGGTAAATGGTAAATAATCGACAGAAGAATTTGTAACATCGGCTCTTCGTAATGATTGTTCTATTTTCTTGATCAGCGTCCGCCGAAAAGCCTTGAAAAGATAGTTTTTTACAGCAACATCTGAACTTAAAGAATCTTTGTTGCACCAAAGTTTGACAAAAAGCTCTTGAATACTGTCTTCGATAATTTCTTCGTTCTGGGTAAATTTGAATCCGTAATTGAACAACAGTTTGTTATATCGTTCAAAAAGTATTTTGAACGAAGGTTCATGTCCAACTTGAAACATTTTCCAAATCTGTTGATCAGAGTTCATTTATAAATTTGAGATGTTTTGTTTTTCAGTTTAAGTAGATAAAATTTCATCCAAATCTAGTAATTTTTTTCAATCAACCTAATCTTTGGTTAGATATGACTACAGCAATATTGTGAATAAAACTATTGGATGTCGTGCTCTAAACCGACCGAAATTTAGCCAAGGTTGCGAACTCTTTTGAGTAAATATAATCATTAATTTTTTCCAGGATAAAATCATAACCCTGACCGCAAAGTGCTCCGCATACGTAGTCCAATGATACAAATGCTTGTTTTTGGATTTTGACAGGCACCTGTTTTTCATCATTGCCTTGACATGCTATGATGAAAAATAAGAATGGGATTAAAAAGCGTACTTTCATAAATCAATAAAATGGTTTAAAAGATGATGCCGAAATGATTTCTTTTCCATAGGACAATTTACTAAATTCATACATCACGTTTCTATTTATGATACAGTATTTAACAGACGATCAAATCAGAACAAGGCTAAGACTGGGAAAATCTGTAGAGCAGTGGCTGGATGATGTCCAAGGAGAATATCGGGGTTACGTGGAACCTTAATTTTATCATCGTATTCAAGATCTATTGATTTAAGGAGGGAAGAAAGTAAGGAAGTTGTTCCAATATAAAAATGATGAAAGACCAAGATTTATTTATTAAGGAATTGATCGATTTGTTTCCGAGTTTGGAAGAGGAGCTTTTAGATGAAGATTTCAGGGCGTCTATTACCTTTCAAATGGGCAGTTTCAAGCGATTTATACAGGAAGCGATAGCTAAAAATGACGGGGATAAGTTTGATGCTATGGTAGATTTTTTAACGAAGAATTTGCCTTTGCGTGCTAGCTTCCTCCTTATTAAAAGCAAGCCTTTCCAAAAGAAGGAAATGAGACTAAGAGGTTGGTTATTGTTGTCGATTTAATGTAAGATGTTAAAGTCTACCACTTGTCAATCTATCATTAATTGTTTCCTTAGCTCAGCATACTCTTTGAGAGCCCCATCGGGTACTCCTTTATCCCTTGCAATCAATTCTCTATTTCGTATAAGTATTTCCGTAGGATAGCTATCGATATTGAATTGTTCGGTGAATCTTCCATCTGGATCGTATAGAAAATTAATTCCTTGCAAAGCTTGGTTATGGATTGTATAATAGTTCTGGAAGGCTGTGTATGAATCTATTTTCCCGTTAACGATAACATAAATAGACAGATCAAGATTTTTTATTGCCTGTAAATATGTTAATTTTTTGAGACATGGACCACAGGAAGTAAACATAAAGTCCATTAGCACAGGGCGCTCAAGATGAATATTTACAGAATCTTTTTGGACGGAAACAAAAGGGTGTAACGTAATACTATTCAAGCTTAATGAAGTTTCAACAATTTCTTTTCGGACGATCAATTTTGGGTAAATTCCAAAAGAATAGAATAAAATGATAAAGGAGCTGACCAATATCATGATCATCCTGTTTTTTGGAAGTATTATAAGGATAGTGAATGCGAGAAAAAAAAGAATTGTGATAACCGGAAAAACAAACGGTACTAGGCCATTAGAATTCACATAAAGTCCAAAAACTGTTAAAAATAAAATTGGTAATACTATTAGTATTTTGTTTTTTTTAATAGGCATTACCCGGTTTAATAAAAATAAACCGAGTAGAAACAAAGAAAAAATTGGTAAGTATTTAAATCTGACATCGGCCTGAAAATATCCGCTCCTAAGTATAAACATTGGTAGAACCATTACATAAATACAATGTATTACATAGGATAAAATTTTACCCGCTTTGCTCATAAGCCTTTGTTTTTTTAGAGTTTTCATTCCGAATATTCTTCAACCAAGTACGAATAATATAGTGTTAAGTTAATAAAAAGAGCTTTATAACTACGAGGCCAAAGCAAAATTTGGACTAGTTTTTAATTTATGCAGATAAGTTATTTATCTCCAGAAAGCATCTGACTCGTATCGTCAAAGATGTTACATGCTTCGGCCCCAAAGCCATATTAGAAGAAATTGCTATTTCTTAAGCTGTTATTTTGATGAATGTATCAAGCATGTCCGTAAAAGATGTGATGCAGGAACTAAATTTTTCAGATTATGGTACTTTCAGTAAATTCTTTAAGTTACATTTAGGGCAGTCGCCTATGACCTATCGCAATCAAAGTCTTTAACAGTTGATAGCAAAAAATCTGCGCTTGTATTTGCATGTAAGAGGTCTTGACTTAAAATTCAAGCCGATGCCAACATTTCACAACTACTTCCATTCCGTAAGTAAATAGGATATTCGAAAAGGCAAAATAGGAGTAGATCAAGCTTATCCTGCCTAAAAAATAACACCGTCGGGCATACTGAGTTTGTAAATGAAAATAGATGCAAGTAGATTCCGATTCTTCCAAAATTTTCCTAACATTTGCATATATTTAAGAAATACTAGCTATAATATGAATTCTAAATCAAAATTGATATTTTTTGTTTTATTTTTATTAACTCTAATCTTAATAGTAGTAGCATTTTACGTCACTTTTTCCAATGTAGTCGTTCCACGCTGGAATACATTAATTATTCCTGGGCGTGTCGTTAAGATCTCCGTCATGACAATACTATCGATTTGGTTAATATGGCTGGGAATAGTTTTCTTGTCAAAAATTGCCAAATCTCGAATCCGATAGTATATAAATTTATTGTTGAATAGTTGACCAATGGATAAACCAAAGAATTTAATTAACATTTTATATTTGAAGCGATTTTTATTTCTAGCTTTTTGCCTTTTTAGTCTGCAGTTAACTGCTCAGGATCTTTTGGGGTATGAAGCTATTCTGAGTGGCTCTTCGAACAGCGTAAGGTCTATAAACAATCATCATCCTCACGATCTAATCTCTTTTGTTGAGCTGAGTACCAAAGATATTCCTCTTTTAAAAGACTGTTCTGATAGCCTATATAAAGTTCGCTATTTAGGGCTAAAATTTGAAAATCAGTCCCAATTAGATAGTCTTTGTCAATCATTGTATTTATTTCCCCATTTGGAGGCTATTGTCTTTAAGGAATTTAGAATTAGAAAAGATACTTTGCAGCCTGTAGGTATATTACATATTGACGATACTTTTTATAAACAAAATCAGTTGAGGGCAATAGCATTTGAGGGAAACACTAAAATAAACTTGGCTGGCGAAGTTGCGAACTTGAATAAGTTGCCCATGCTGCACTATTTAATTTTCAAAGCTTTCCCGGGACAGTATATCCCAAAAGGTTTAAAAGAAAATCATCGATTGAAAGGTATTTCGCTTGATTATAAGCCTTTATTGGATCAATTTGAATTTCCGCCCCAATTAATCGAAATAGCTATTAACGCCACTTCGCCAAGTGACCGCATTGATCATGTATTGGATATACTACCCAATAAAGAGCGAATTGAAACACTCAGTTTAAGCTACTTCAAGGTTAAAGACACAGCAATATATTCAGACCGAGGATTCAGGTCCCTTAAAACCTTAAAATTAAATTTTAATGATGTCGATGACCCAGGACGATTGATGAATAATTTCAGTAGCAGCACTCAATTGAAATATCTGAACTATTCAAACGGACCTCTAAAACAGATTTCTTCCTCTTTATTTCAATTCAAAGAATTGCAGGAATTGCAGATTAAAAATACAAAGTCTGCATTTTACCTTCCCAAAGAGTTAGCCCAGTTAAAGAAACTTCGTCTACTTGACCTATCTGACAATGCAATTGATAGCCTGCCGGATGCCTTGTTTCAGTTAACTGCATTAACGAATCTAAACCTGTCCTACAATAACCTTGGGTTTCTTTCAAATGAGCTGGGAAAATTGACGGGCATAAATACCTTACAGCTTCAAGGAAATAAGTTACAGCATATTCCGGTTACGATCAATGGTCTTCATCGATTACACGAGTTAAATGTGCAAGCTAATCCGATAGATACACTACCGTCGTTTGCTGGAATGAAAAACCTCGAAATATTAAATTTAGCGTATTGCAATTTAAGTTGTTTACCTGAAGACATCGGTACATTGTTGAGTTTAAAGAATTTTGATGTAAGCGATAATTTTCTGAAAGCATTACCAGCAAGTATTACAAAGCTATCGAAGCTCGAAAAATTAAGAGTGTCTACGAACTTACTGGAAAAACTACCCTTGCATATGGAGGGGTTGGCCAATATCCGGGAACTATATGTCGATGTCAATCACCTGAGTGAATTACCAGTTTCTATCGGTGATATGAAACAGCTGAGGATTCTAAATATAAGTCACAATAATATAACGGTGCTTCCTGAATCGCTAGGTCAACTTGTTAATTTACATGCGTTTTATGCGATCAATAGCCGCCCTTCACATTATAATGTTTATGATTCATCGAGAGAAATCTATCGTAAAGATGAGCCAAAAACCAACCGTCAGCTTGCCAGTACAGCTCTTCGTCGTTTTCCAAATGATCTGAAAGAATGGAAAAATATTAACACTATTCTAATATCCAATAATGATTTCTCATCTTTTGAAATAGTAAAGTCATTATTCACTATTCCATCGACTTCATATGCTGTAGATCTTTCTCATTGTAATATTTCCACTTTACCTTTAACGGGATGGGAAAGATTTCTTGGTAAGGAACTACTTTTGATGGACAATAATATTAAAGAGGTTCCAAAAGAAATGGTCTTAGCACCACTATTGGAAAGCTTGAGTTTCCGACGAAATAAACTGCCAGAATCGCCCAAAAATCAAAACTCTTATGCAGAAAAGCGTAGCGGTGTAATGCTGTATTTCCAACAGATCGGTCTGATGGATATGGATGATCTGCCCAATGATAATAATATGGTGAGTGCACTTGTGGAGCGGAGTAGCCAATCCTTTATTTTTGACAAGGATTATAAGACAGCTGTTGAGTTGGCAGATAAGGCCATTGAACTTAATCCAGATCTAGCTAAAAAAACGCTCAATTTTAGAAATATTGGTGAGGCCCGATTCAGACGGGGCGATTATAATGGTGCAATATTCGATCTGACGAGAGCTATTCAGCGCGACACCATAGGGCCGATTCGCATAATGAATTTTGTTGTCCCTGAGTTTGAAAATAGAGCCAGAAGTTATCTCGCCGTCAAGGATACCCTAGCGGCAATACAAGACTATCTCACCTTGTCGGAGCATTTTAGAATTGAAAGCTGGGTCGACGTGGGCCTCTTGTATCAAAAGACTAACCAGAAAGAAAAGTCTTGGGAGGCATTTCAGAAAACAATAGATTATTACCACAAGCGGATTGCAAATGAAAGGGAAATTCAAGCGAATAAAGAATTGTATCGGCTCTGTATTCTGGAAATCTATATTGTATCCAATCAGCAGGAAAAAGCTAAAGAATATGCTGCAGAGATAGGTTCCGACATAAAAAAAAAAGATCTAACACCTGTCTATCTTTATTTAAATTCAGTGATTGACATAGCTGAAAAGAAAAAGCCTCGTTTCGATCCATCATTATTTAAAGATAAGGTAAGTAGAAGCTGGAGCTACGATTTGTTGCTGGAATGGACTGATGGTACTATTATTAATAATGAGCAAAAAAGACAGATACGGGATTTGACATTTGCTATGGAAAAGCTGCGGTGAATCACGTTATATGAACTGACCTAATTGAGCTCTAGACATTCTACCAAAGAACCAATGTACAAATGGATCTTTTTCAAATGTTTCATATTTCTCGATTAATAATTTCCAATTTTGTTTCTCTATTTCTAAATCATGTATGTCTTCATTTACGATAAATACAGCGGATGTGGGTGCGTTTTTGCCAAAACTTGTTGTTTCATCTTTCAATATTCCCTTTATCGCATTTTTTCCAAACATTCGGCCTAAAAATGAACGCTTAACCTTTATGGATCCTTGGTAATATTGTTCACATAATATACAATGCCTGACCATTTGCGTTACTGTCATTTTTCCCCAAAGAGCATCGCTGTCCTCGTGTAATAAATTAATTCTTTCGATGACTGCTTCTCTTATGTTTTTCTTAAATATTGATTTCATACTAAGAACATTTATCTATTCAATCTGGATGTTGATCATTTGCAGTTTTACAAATCTAACAGATTTGTTCTTCGATCGACTTTGCATAGGATAAGAAATAGAATTGCTTATCTAACGCATTGATGATAAGATTTGTTTAAAACTCATCATATTTCCAGTTAGAGGAATGGATAAATAAGAAACCTTTCTATTTCAATTTTTTAACAGCCTTATTTTCTACGAGCGACTTCATTTGGGTTACCGCTACTTTGTTCAGTTGTATAAGTCTTTCATTTTGTGGTAGGCCTTGTTGGATCAGCAACGCATTTATACTTTCCATGTTGCTTAGCACGACCAACTGTTCTATAATTGCGTAGTCTCGAATATTGCCCTTTTTGTCAGGATTAGTATCTCTCCATTGTTTGGCTGTCATACCAAATAGTGCGACATTCAGTATATCGGCTTCGCTGGCATAAACGGAATTCGCTTGCTGCTTGGTAATTTCTGCTGGAATGAGGTTTTCCTTTATTGCATCAGTATGGATTTGGTAATTCACCTTGGCTAAAGTTCTATGTAAATCCCAATTTAATTTTAAACGATTGTTTTCATCGTCTTTTAAACGTTGAAACTCTTTTATTATATAAAGTTTAAACTCGATTGAAATCCAGGAAGCGAATTCTAGTGCTATGTCCTTATGAGCAAAAGTCCCCCCGTATCTTCCAGCTTTAGAAACTATACCAATTGCGTTGGTATTTTCTATCCAGCGTTTGGGAGTCATCACAAAACTATTGAGACCAGCTTGTTTTCTAAACCCCTCGAATTCGAGGGGTTTAAAATTGGGGTTGTAAATACTTTCCCAAAAACCTAAGAGTTCAATAGTATTGCGATTTCTCATCCAATTTTGAATTATGCTATCTATATGTGCCGAATCTTTGTGCCTGGCAATATCGGTAAGTGATATAAAATCATTTTGATGTTCTTGATACAGGAGAATATCTACTCCTTGTACATTAATTTTTTTATTTTTTGCCATACATTTAGATTTGATAAATTATTCTTTGTCAGTTTGAGAAAAGTAGACGGAATAATTGGCTATTATAGTTTTTATTTTACAGGAGTAAATATACTAAAAAAAATAGCAATTCATAAGCCGGTGTATATAAAGATTTAGAATAAAAACTTTAAGAAAATCTTAAAATTTATGACTTTTCGGTATCTCCCTTTTACCGCATACATACCACTTCTTTTACTCAAATAGGGGCGCGAGCCCGCCTACTTTTCCTTTACATATAAAAAACAAAAAGATGATAACAAATCAATTTTTAATTAAGAACAGCATGGCGGATATGCGCAATCTATCTGCCTGCGAAGTTGTCGCATTGGAAAGTGGATGCTATTCAGGCGTAGAATTATTAGGGTATTACGAGAAAGGAGATACTCCATACGCTGTACAGTAGATCGTTTCTCAGGTAACTTCTTTCCTGAATTTTTGATCCAGAGGATTGAGACGATGAATATTTCAAATACTTTTAGGTTGGGTGATTATTGTTATACTTCAATCATTGGTGACAAAGTAGGAATGCTGTTTTGTAAGCATTACACTACGCGTGTGGAGAATCAAACTAACTACAATTTTACTGATTTTTATTTGTGTAAGTTGTTTTTAATCAAGTGGTTGTGTGATTGTTTTTTTACTTTTTTTAATACATGTTTTTATTTAATTATAATCCATGATATATTTGGCTTAAGTAGGCCACAAGAACATAGTTATTTTATAGCTTGTTCAGGTAAATTAACCAATTGGGAAATTTGTTCGTTATCAAATTATTTTGCCAAATTATTTGGTCACATTCATACAATTTTGGTACGATGATAATGGAGATTATCGGTGCTGCTGTTTAAATTGACTAAAAAATGATTAAATCACTTCTTCTTCTCTTATTCTCGAGTCTCTCTTTGTGTGCTTTTGCGCAGTCAGATTTGAAGTCATTAGTAAAGGAACTTGATCAGACTATACAAAATAATAAATTGTACCTGGACCGTAAAGAGCGGAAGATTAATCAGCTAAAAACTCGCTTGATAAGTCAGGATCAGCGTATACGAGATGTGTATGAAGTTAATAAAGCTTTATGTGATGAATATCGGTCATATAAAACCGATTCCGCTGTACGTTATGTTGAACACAATATGAGAATCGCAGATTCGATAGGAGATACAGAAATGATTACAGAAACAAAATTACAGCGGATTTCTCTATACGCAATTTCTGGAATGTATCTTGAAGCTGAAAAGATGCTTAAATCCATTCCCAGTAATACACTTAATTATCGTCTAAAAACAGATTACTATCAACTTGGAAAAGATCTCTATAATAGTATATCAACCTACAACAGATCATTGACAGGCAAATATCTGCATTTGAGTGGTTTATATAGAGATTCTTTATTAAGTATACTCGACAAAAATTCGAAGCGCTACCAAGCTATTTATGCTGAAAAACTAGGATTAATGGGACGATTTCCCGAAGCGCGTCAGATTTTGTTAAAACAACTGGAAAGTGTGACTACTAGAAGTCATGAACATGCAATGGTGACCTCCGCGATAGGAAACGTATATCGGTACGAAGGTAATACCGAAAAGGAATGTATATACTTTGCACTTTCGGCGATTTCAGATATTGAAAATGCTGTTAAAGAAAATACATCTCTCCAGGCTTTAGCTATAACACTTTATCAGAGAGGGGATTTAGACCATGCCTATAGCTATATTAAATATTCTATGGATGATGCTATTTTTTGTAATGCGCCTTTGCGTACATTGATAATTTCTAAAATGTTTCCAATCATTGATGCAGCCCATCAAGCAAAAATAAATAAACAGCGTGAACAATTGTGGCTCTATCTTATTGTTATTAGTGTTCTTTCGGTTTGTTTGGCAATTGCAGTAATATATGTACTCCGACAGATGAAAAAATTGCAACAGGGACGAATTGAAATCGGCAAAGCAAACGAACTTTTAGAAAAGCTAAATTTTGATTTAAAGGTTGGGAATGAAAAGGTCATCGGGGTCAATAATAAATTGGTCGAGGCTAACCGGATCAAAGAGGAGTATATCGGTAATTTCTTGGATCTCTGCTCCGATTATATAAATAAATTGGAAGACTATAGGAAAACGCTCTATAAAACTGCTTCTTCCGGTAAGATGGAAGAATTATTGAAAATGTTGCGTTCTGGTCGTTTGGTCGATGAAGAGCTCAAACAACTTTATAAAAATTTCGACAATATCTTCCTCCATTTATATCCCGATTTTGTTGAAGAGTTTAATAAATTATTAGTTGATGGAGAGCAATTTTTAATAAAGCCGGGGGAATTAAATACCGAGCTGCGAATCTTTGCGTTGATACGATTAGGGATATACGACACCGGTAAAATCGCAAATTTTTTACGCTGTTCGATGAGTACCGTTTATAATTATCGGACGAAGATCAGAAATAAAGCGGCCGTTCCTAGAGGCGAATTCGATCAGTTTGTCCTTGAAATAGGAACTTTCGCCAATACGTATTAATAACCTCCCATTACAACTTGCTATTTGCTCACTTTGCTCAAGTGTGCAACATTCAGCATACACTCACTTGGATTGTTTAACCTTGTATTCTCAAAACGCTACTAGACTATTTATACCATTTTTCCTTGAATTCCGGTTGACGACAAATAATATTTTTTTCTTTATTCCTATACTTGGAAAATTTTAAGCTAGATTTTTATTTAGGGGATTCATGTCTACCAATTATAATGAGCGGATTTAGTCTGTTTCGCTGATATTTTCCTTCCAATTATCTATCCATTTCTACAATTTACTCCATTTTCAGGTGTGTTAAGTTGTTGTTTTTTAAATAGTTGAATTGTTTTTGGGTTTACATTTTGGTTTTGGATAGGATAATTTAATTCGTTTGTGCTTTACATTTGAAATCGATAAGCCAATTAGATTTTCTACTTAAAAAAAGCCAAAATATGATATCACCTTATGTTTATTATTTCGGATCCGTGCGCCAAATTTTAGGGATGCAATTTTTGAGCAGCATCATTAGAATGATTATTCTCTTGTGCTATTTGCTGATCATGGGATCTGCTTCGGCAGGAGAAGTGGATAGTCTACGGATTGATGGTTTGAGATGGAAGTTTGAGGGCAAAGCGCAAAGCTACTCTTCACCAGTTATATTTCAGGATAAAATATATGTTGGAAGCGAGGATCATTTTCTTTACGCTCTTTATCTGGAAACTGGAAAAATAGCGTGGAAATTTAAAACTGCTGGCGCTGTCAATTCTTCGCCGGTTGTATTTGGTCAACGGATCTATTTTGGTAGTATGGACGGTTATTATTATGCGCTTGATGCTCATACAGGTAAGCTCGTTTGGAAATTCAAAACTGGGGGAGAACATAAGATCGGAAGAAATGGATTATGGGGTATGCAACCTTATATGTTTTATATGGAAGATCCCTTTGATTTCTTCATATCTTCTCCAATCGCACAAGATGATGGAGTGTCGAAAACTATTTATTTCGGAAGTAGTGATGGTAATCTCTATGCATTGGATGCAGATAATGGAAACCTGAGGTGGAAGTATCTTACTGGTGCAGCTATAAGAACCACACCGTTGCAGTATGAGGGTAATATTTATATTGGGAGCTGGAATCAATACGTTTACGCAATTGATGCGCAATCAGGAAATCTGCATTGGAAATTTAAGACGAAGTCCGATGACGAAAATCATTTATTGGAAGGGATACAAGCATCGATATCTGCCGCAAACGGAATGGTATTTATAGGATCGCGAGACGGGTACCTCTACGCTTTGGATGCCAAAAAAGGAGATTTAGCCTGGCAATACAGCACCTGGCCTTCTTGGATTACAACCACATCGGTTGATAGAAAGGGTAATATATTTCTAACAAGCTCAGATTCTCGATTACTCGTTGGTCTGGATGCTGCCACAGGAACAGAAAAATTAAAATATCAGACAAAAGGATACAATTTTTCATCTGTTTTAATCGACGAAGATAAATTATACATCGGTGATTTTACAGGTAAACTGCATGTCCTGAACAGTATTACTGGCAATTGCATGACATTTTTTGAAACAGATGGCCGAAAAGAAAATGAAAAACGATTGCTCAATCCGGACGGTATTCTTGAATTTCAATATTTGCTCGACAAAAGGGATCCATCTTTATATGCAACAACTGTTGACATCTTAAAGCTTGTACAGCAATTGGATCCCATTATTGGAAAACCCATTATTAAAGATCATATCCTTTATTTAAATACAGCGAATGGTCGGTTATACGCTTTGACTTTACATAATCATTAACCAAAATAAATACAATGAAAATCCTTTATTTAAGAAGTAGCATGCTACTCATGCTTTGCTTTGTCGGAATATTTTCGGCTTATGCACAGTTAGGTAGCATCAATGGTCTCGTAGTAGACGAAATCAATCATCCGATTGCTGGAGCAGTCATTCGGATAGAGGGAACAAAACAGGCTAGTCGGACAGGCTCCGATGGAAAGTACTCTCTCTACGGGATCAAGAAAGGTCAGATTACGCTTCTCGTTAGTTTCGTAGGTTACGGTTCACAGAAAAATACCGTCAACCTGAGTCAGGAAGCTACAGTGATAAATTTTCAATTGCAACGTGCCGATGAGGTTTTAAATGAAGTTGTTGTTATTGGATATGGAACGCAGAAGAAGCAAGATCTTACGGGGTCCATAACCACAGTTACGACAAAGGACTTTCAAAAAGGAACGATCACGACACCGGAGCAGCTTATTCAGGGAAAGGTTGCCGGAGTCAATATCGTATCCAATGGAGGACAGCCGGGGGGTGGCAGTATGATCCGTATTCGAGGTGGAGCATCATTGAACGCCAGTAACGACCCCTTGATTGTCATTGATGGGGTGCCTTTTAGCGGCAATGGTATCAATAACGCACCCAACCCATTAGCACTGATTAATCCAGCAGATATCGCAACCTTTACAGTGTTGAAAGATGCCAATGCAACAGCAATCTATGGTTCTAGGGCATCCAATGGTGTTATCCTAATCACTACAAAAAGAGGCGGGACAGGGAAACCGTTAATCGAATTCAATACCAATAATTCATATTCGACGATTGCAAAAAAGGTAGACGTGCTTTCTGCAGATGAAATTCGTGCGTATTTTGATGCACATCCCAACGCTACTTATGCCAATGCCCCTTTCAAAAACCTATTGGGAGATGCAAATACCGATTGGCAGGATGAAATTTATGAAAATGCATTTTCAACGGATAATAATTTAACCTTTTCAGGTGCATTTAAGGGAACACCTTATCGTCTGTCAGGGGGATATTTGGATCAAAAAGGTATGTTGATTACAGACCGTTTTAAACGGGCTACTGGAGGTTTTACCGTACAGCCAAGATTGTTCGATGGCCACCTAAAAATAGATTTAAACCTCAAAGGTACGCTTACAAAGGCCCATTTTGCCAACCAGGGCGCAATAGCCAACGCAATCCAATTTGATCCAACACAGCCCGTTAGAACTGAAAACGACGAATATGGCGGATATTTTGAATGGATAGCTGGTGAGGTGCTTAATCGGAATGCGGCCCGGAATCCTGTAGCGATGATCTTGATGCAAGACAACAATGGAAAAACAAAACGTAGCTTCGGTAATGTGCAGCTCGATTATTCTTTTCATTTTCTACCAGAGCTGCATGCCAATTTAAATCTAGGTTACGATGTGTCCAGTGGACGAGGCAACATTTTTGTGCCGGCAAATGCAGCGCTTAATTTTGCTTCGGAAGGTTTTCAAAACGAATCGCGTTCTACCCAGAATAATCAAGTTGCTGAATTCTATTTAAATTATGCAAAGAATATTGAATCTATCAGAAGTAAGTTTGATCTTACTGCTGGTTATGGGTATTACGACAATAAAACGACCAACTATAATTTTAAGAATTACAGCGCCGATGGCGTTACGGTGAAATTTACCCCAGCTTTTCCTGTTAATATACCTAGAAACAAGTTATTATCTTATTACGGGCGGTTAGTGTATACTTTTGCCGATAAGTATATTTTATCGAGCACCATGCGTGCCGATGCTTCTTCCCGGTTTTCAGAGAAAAATCGATGGGGATACTTCCCTTCGGTGGGCTTTACCTGGCGGTTGAAGGAAGAGAACTTCTTCAGAAACAGCGATTATCTGTCCGATTTAAAGATTAGATTAAGCTATGGACAAACAGGGAATAAGGATGGTATTGGCGATTATAATTATTTGGCAAAGTATTATCTTAACGCCCCCGCTGGGCAGTATCAAATCGGAGATCGTTTCTATGATTATTATTCGCCTTCGGATTATGATCCAGATTTGACCTGGGAGTCGACAACAACTTATAATGCTGGCTTGGATTTCGGGTTTTGGGAAGGAAGAATAAACGGTTCATTAGATGTTTATAACAAAAGGACCAAAAACCTTTTGTCATCGATAGATATTCCATCTGGTACGAATTTCAATAACATTCTGTTGACAAATGTTGGAAATATGAAAGTTAAAGGGGCCGAATTTAGTATCAATCTCGATCTGCTTCAAAAGAAAAAACTTCATTGGACCATCGGTTTTAATGCTTCCTATAATAAAAGAGAAGTAACGAATCTATCCTTAAATCCTGATCCGAGATTCAAGATCAGTGCTGGAACAATCACTGGAGGGACAGGGGTAAATATCAAATATAATGGCATTGGAAAAACACCCCAATCATTCTTTGTGTATAAACAGATCTATGACCAAAATGGTAAACCTCTTGAAAATGTCTATGCCGATATTAATCACGATGGCATAGTTAATACGGATGATCAATACTTCTATAAGTCTCCTGACCCCGCTTTTACCTTAGGTTTCAGCACGTCGTTTAACTTTAGAAGATGGACCGTATCAACGGTGATGCGGTCAAATATAGGCAATTATGTTTATGACAACGTTTCTTCCAACTTTGCCGTGCAGAATAGCATCATGAGCAGCCAGGGATTTGTCAATAATGCCAGCCGTGATATTTTTAATACGCAGTTTATAAGCAATCAATATCTAAGCGATTATTATATAAAAAACGCTTCATTTTTAAAGATGGACAATCTGACGCTGGTATTTGATGCTGGGAAAATAATTAAGGGGCAAAGTAATAATTTGAGAATATCAGCTGGCTGCCAAAATGTGTTTGTCATCACAAAATATAAAGGGCTTGATCCAGAAGTCTTTTCAGGAATAGATTTCAACCTTTACCCGCGTCCGCGTATCTATAACTTAGGCTTGAGTGTTGGCTTTTAAAATAAAAAATTAAACAAATGAAAAATCTTTATAGAATATTATCCTTTCTGATTCTTTTGTCGATTTGTTGTTCGTCGTGCAAACAATCAGACTTAAATCTTTATCCGACCAATGATAAGGTGGGTGCAACAGTGTATACTTCGTTAGAGGCTTATAAAGCTGGACTTGTAAAAATGTACGCTAGCTTTGGCCTCGTTCATTCCAGCGGCGCTACAGCATCCAGTGATATAGGCGGGCTTAACGTCAGTTTCGCGGATTTCTTGCGTTTGTTCTGGATGTCGCAGGAATTAACGACAGATGAAGCGATATGCGGTTGGGGCGATACGGGAGTTCCAGATTTGGTTCAGATGAAATGGACCGCTGATAATCAATTTCTTAGAGGGTTATACTCTCGCGCACTCTATCAGATCACCATCTGTAATGAGTTTTTGCGGGAAAGTTCACCCGAAAAATTAGCTGCTAGAAATATTTCAGCATCAGAAGAGATTAAGCACTTCCGTGCTGAAGCGCGTTTTCTACGTGCGTATCAATATTGGGTCTTGTTGGATGCTTTTGGTAACCCGCCTTTTGTAACGGAACAGGACGCTATTGGGAAACAAGCACCTAAACAGATTCAGCGATCAGAATTATTCAAGTATGTGGAAGCCGAGTTAATAGCTATTAACGATGACCTGATGGAACCACGGACAAACGAATATGGCCGCGCCGATAAAGGTGCAGCCTGGGCATTACTTTCTAGATTATATTTAAATGCGGAAGTTTATACAGGTACAGCGAGATACACAGAGGCTATTACTTACTCTCAAAAAGTCATTAACGCGGGTTATAAATTGGCCGCCGAATATAAAAATCTTTTTTTAACAGATAACAATGTGACGAGTAAAGACGAAATGATATTGACCATCAATTACGACGCGAATAAAACGCAGAATAATGGAGGAACAACTTATATAATCAATGCTGCTGTGGATCCCGGTACGATGCAACCAGCATCTTTTGGTATTCCCAATGGAGGATGGTCCGGTAACAGGGTAAGAAGTACTATTCCGGCGATTTTCGGAGACTATAGTGGTGCTACCGATAAAAGAGCCATGTTTTTTGGTAATAAAATACAAAATGATAACATGTCCGAGTTTGGAGACGGTCTTAAAGCTATTAAATTTCGTAACGTGAGCTCTCAAGGTGTACCTTCATTAGATATTAACAGTGGTACCTTTTGCTCTTTGGATTTTGCTATCTTCCGTTTGGCCGAACAATATCTGATTTATGGGGAGGCTGTATTGCGTGGTGGAAGCGGTGGTTCTGTCAGTCAAGCTATTACTTATGTAAATGAGTTGCGTAAACGCGCCTACGGTAATACCTCGGGAAATGTTCCGAATATCAACCTTGATTTTTTTCTTGATGAGCGTGTTAGGGAGTTGTATTGGGAAGGATTCAGACGTACGGATCTGATCCGGTACAATAAGTTCACAGAATCAACTTATATCTGGCCATATAAAGGCGGTGTTAAGTCCGGTGCTGGTGTTGACGGGAGCCGAAGGTTGTTTCCGTTGCCGACAGCAGACATTATTTCAAATACAAACTTAGTTCAAAATAAAGGTTACTAATACGATAAATAAGCTTAACAATGAGAAATTTAATCATTAAGGGGAGTCTGATCGGCCTACTTAGTCTGGGCCTCGCTAGTTGCAACAAATCAGAAAATCAAATGATTGCACATATAGGTCCCGTCGGGACATTGAACACATCCACGACGGATCTGAAATTATCTTTAGCGGATGGGGAGAAGCCAGCGTTAACCCTCTCGTTTTCGAAGGTGGAGGTAACGGGAACCGAAATTCCAGTTACTTCGACAATCCAATTTGATATTAAGGGAAACAATTTTGCGAATCCGTTGGAATTTGTTCAAAAGGCCTATACTTTTTCACCCACTGTCAATCAAATGAATGAACTTATGTTGAAATTGGGATTGAAAATTGGTGAGCAGGGGCAGCTTGAAGTACGGTTGAAATCCGAACCTGCTGCTAATGCAGTGAGTTATTCGAACATAATTTTATTGACAGGTACACCGTTCAAGGCTTCAAGTTGGATCTATATGCCTGGAGCGTATCAGAATTGGTCTCCAGAAACTGCAGACAGCCTCCTCTCTTCAACAAGTAACGGCATTTATGAGGGCATTGTCAATTTTCCTGTAGGTAAGCTAGATTTTAAAATTACACCCAAAAAGAACTGGACCATAAATTATGGAGATGCCGGTAATGGCACGTTTCGATTGGGGGGCGATAATTTTAATGTGCTCACGCCGGGAGCAAAGAAAGTCATGATTGATATGAACAAAATGAAATGGGAGATTTCCGATGCCAAGATATGGTCCCTGATTGGTAGTGCAACTCCTAAAGGTTGGGATGGGGATACGGATCTAAAATTTGTAAATGACGGTACAGGTACATTTACTCTAACACAAGATCTAGTTGCTGGAGATATTAAAATAAGATATGGACATGATTGGGGCATAAATTTTGGTGGTAGTATCAATGATTTTGTTCTGAACGGTGGAAATGTTTCTGTCGCAGCGGGGAACTATACAGTGAAATTGAACGTAACCAAAACGGATGCACAGGGAAATCCTACTGCTATCAAGGTCAGCGTGCAAAAAAACGAAAAGTAGCTCATCACACTTCAAGTTTAAAATTAAAAGGCCCGGCAGTTTATGTTGGGCCTTTGATTTATTAAGAGAGGATATATAGTATTGATTTAACTTATTTTTTTAGTTCTAGTACCCACATTTTCATGGGTGGAATTGTTGCGTTGTTTTTTGTGGAAAATGCTTCCTTCGTAAGCACATTTTGCGCTAATTTAAAGCCCGATGTACGCTCCTCATATTTTTTGAAGTCAATTTCCTTTGCGGTATTGTCCGTATTCATGATGCACATAATTGTTTGGTTGTCGTCGTACCTAAAGTAAACATATAAGCCTTCTACAGGAACATAATGCATCATTTTACCTGTCGTAATTGCTGATGACGTTTTTCTGAAATTTGCCAATTTACGAACAAGGTCCTGTGTGGACTTTTCATCTTCGCTGAGTCCTTCTCCGGTGAAAGCATTTTTTTTGTCTGTTTTCCAGCCACCGGGAAAATCTGAGCGCAGAAGTCCGTCTGGAGCCTTAAGACCTTTCATTAATACTTCCGAACCATAATATAGCTGGGGAATTCCTCGATAGGTCAGGAGCCACTGATAGCCAATCTTCTGCTTCTCGGCATCTTCACCTACTAAAGAGAAAAATCTAGGTTCATCATGGTTGTCCAATAATAATACCTTTTGCATGGGGTTTTTACTTAAGAAGTCTGTACTCGCGGTATAATAGAGTTTGTTTACGCCAGATGTCCAGCTTAAAGGCTCCGTCAGTGCGGGAATAATGCCATAGTATAAACTTTGAAAATCGACCACCGAAGGTAAGTTACTTTTAAAAGGTGTCGCGATGTTGTTCTGTTCGAAATACGTCTGATTGGCTACACCATGAACCATAATTTCTCCAAAAGCCGTAATTTGAGGAAATTCATTTAAGATTGCTTGATTGCACCGGTTGGCAAAGTTTAAATCGTTGTAGGTATATGTATCCAAACGGACACCATCAATACCAAATGTCTCGATATGCCAGATGCAGTTCTGAATTATGAAATTAGCCATGTAGGGATTATCCTGATTGATATCCGGCATAGTTCTATCAAACCAGCCATCACTCATTTTCTTCCGATCCGATTTTGAAGCGTAAGGATCAAATAGGGGCTGTTCCCGAAAAGAGGTCTGGGTATATTCCGACCAGCGATGTACCCAGTCGTTTTCTGGGGGATCCTGTTCTAAAAAATGGTATAAACCAAAATGGTTATATACGGCATCAAATATCAGTTTCATTCCTCTTTTGTGGAGTTCATCACTTAATTTCTTGTAAACCTCATCACCACCGTATCTCTTATCGATTTTATAATGGTTGGTAATAGCGTAACCGTGTTCAGTTCTGTTGGGCATATCATTTTCCATTACGGGAGTAAACCATAGGGCAGTAATACCCAGTCCTTGCAAATAATCCAGGTTATTGATAATACCTTGGAAGTCTCCGCCATGGCGTGCATACATATCATTTCTATCTAAGGACTGATCTTTCATTCCTTTAACTTGATCGTTATTGGGATCACCATTACTAAATCGGTCTACCATAATCAAATCGATAAAATCGGATGAATTCACCCCTTGTGCGTAAGTACTGCCATTGCCCGATCTGCGGCGATTTAGTGGCCAGTAGATCTTCCTTTTCTTCCCATTTTGAAAGACCTCGATGGTGACATTGCCGGGTTGGGCCTGCGATGCTATAGAGATATCAGCAGCAAGATATCTTTTATTGGAAAATCGGTGTGTTTTTACCAACGTAACTCCTGGGTAGTTTATACGTATGCTATCGGATGAAAATGATTCTCCTGTGCTTCGAATTAGAAGTTGCACTGTATTCGTTTTCATGTTGACCCACCAGTTGGTTGGGTAAATGTCAATATTTTGGGCATTGACGGTACATATGCTGCAAAGTAAAGCAACATACAATAAGATTGTTTTTCTCATGTGAATTGATGTTTAATTGATCGTAAAATCGAATATACCCTTCTCAGGGATGCTTAAAAAACAACTTATGCAGACGACATTATTTATGTTATAAACAACAACTTGCGTTTGAAAGAATAGCCTTATTTTTATAAACCTAGAAACACATTATGAACATAAGAAATTCCAACAGGCAAAATAAATTGCTGCTGATAAAAATGTATAGTTTATATTGGCTGGGCTATATTTTACTATTTAGCGTTATCCAGAGTATACCTACTGGCGATTTTATTACCGTATTGCGCAACGAGTTTTATAGCCTTCTTCCTAAAATTATATTTGTAACGATTGTTGTGGAGTTGATGATGCCTCGATTATTATTCAAAAAAAAATATGTCGTCTTTGCTTTTGGCTACATCGGGATGATTCTGTTTTTTGCTTTTGTGCAGCGGATAATCGATAATTATATCATCATACGTTATTATCTAACTTTTTGGAAGGCCGAATCCCTCTTTTCAGTTCCAGTCTATTTGTACAATATCAGTAAACTACAATTTGTGGTCAGTATCCCCGTAGCATGTCGGCTTTTTTATTATTTAGCAGAAGAAAAGAATAAAGTGCAGGCAATCATGTCTGAGAAATTACAAGCTGAATTGTCTGCTCTTCGCAATCAATTTCACCCGCATTTTTTATTTAATGTATTAAATGGATTGTATAGTAAGATATTGAATCAATCTAATGATTCAGCTGAGATTGTTCTAAAAATATCGGATCTGCTTCGTTTTTCCTTGTATGAGGCAGATCGCAAAAATATTCCTCTTTCAAGCGAAATTGACCATCTTACTAATTATATCGCGTTACAGCGTCTGCGCTTTGGTCATGATTTGCAGATCAGCTTTAGTGTGTATGGCGAAAATAAGGATGCTGTTATCGAACCGTTTTTGATTTTACCATTTATAGAGAATAGTTATAAACATTGCCTAAATGAGACCAATAAAGGTTGGATCACCATTGCAATTACAGTCAATGAAGAGTGGTTAGTTGTAAAGATTGAAAACAGTCTTTCCGGCAAGACTGCTTCTAAAATAAAGAATGCAGAAGGAATTGGTTTGGCAAATGTAAAGCGTAGATTGGAGTTACTTTATCCGCATCGACATGTGCTGCAGATCAAACGGGATGACTCGAGTTTTTTTGTCTCATTAAAATTGAAGATCAAAGATGATAAAAATTAAGTGTGCCATTGTTGAAGACGAATTGCCAGCTTCGGATTTACTTGAACTTCATATTTCCAAGTTCGATTTCTTGGATTTAAAAGGTAAGTACACGCACATTGTCGGATTACAACAGCTATTGGCTACCGAGAAAATAGACCTTCTCTTTTTAGATATAAATCTACCAGGGAAGTCCGGAATTGAATTTGCTAAAAGTCTTTCCAAAGAAATAGCCATTATTTTCACAACGGCTTACCCTAATTACGCTGTTGAAGGATTTGAACTGGATGCCATCGATTATATCTTAAAACCTATTTCTTTAGAACGCTTTACAAAAGCCGTGAATAAATACAGTAAGACCAAGCAGATAAGTTCCACGATAACGGTTCCAGTTAACTATGTGGAAGATCGCGCTTTTATTTTTGTAAAATGTGATCGGAAAATGATGAAATTTTTTTTAGATGAAATAGAATACCTAGAATCTCAGGGTAACTATGTTATAATCTATACATCAAATGGCCCTTATAAAATTTATCAATCTATTACTGACATACAAGACCGTCTGCCAGAGGGTACATTCCTTAGAATCCATCGTTCATTCTCAGTAGCTATAAAGAAAATTACAAGTTTCGGTGCCAAACATATAAATATCCGAGATAAACAATTGCCTATTGGAAGATTTTATCATAGTGACGTAGCAGATTTTTTGACGCGATTAGCTTCTGAATGACTCGTTTTTTTAAATAAATTCCCGAAAGGGGTTTATATTTTTCGATGTTGGGTGTTTGGTTAATGTTTTGTTTGTCAGCTTTTTGAATGATTTTCTTATTTATATTTTATCTTAGTAGTCTTTCCCTTATATGAATGTTTCTCTAGATTTGGAAATGTTCAAGACGCTTAAAGAATGACCAATTAGTTGAGAATATCAAGCATTGATAATTTAAGATATGCAAGCAGTCCGGTTTGTCTGGCGTATGCATCGTACTTTGGTGGTAGGAGATGCTGCGCCAAACGGCTGGAACGGATATCCAATTTATCTTGCCTCTAGGTCATTCAAATGGTTTCACCGACCGATACAAATTTTAAAACAGTACAAATATACAGATAATGAAAAAAATAAGTTTCTTATTCTTTGTTGTTCTAGCTTGTTTGGGCTTTCAGTTAAATGCCCAACAACTTCAATCTCCAAATGGTAATTTTATAATGGATTTTGCGTTGACCCCAAAAGGTGAACCAAGCTATGAACTGCGATACAAAGGTAAAAGTGTGATTAATCCCAGCCGATTGGGACTTGCCCTAAAAACTGACATGAATACTACCGCTACATTTAGCGGACCAGATAGTGTAGCAAAGAAAAAACAATATGAGTCATTATTCAGCGGTTTTGAAGTCGTAGGAACGGAAAGAACTACTTTCGATGAGACTTGGCACCCGGTTTGGGGCGAGACTAAACGGGTCAGGAATCATTATAATGAATTAGAGATCACTTTAAATCAAAAAGCAACAGATCGGACCATGAAGATTCGGTTTCGCCTTTTTGATGATGGATTAGGTTTTCGCTACGAATTTCCACAACAGAAAAATCTGATTTATTTCACCATTCAGGAGGAGTATTCCCAATTTGCAATGACAGGAGATCATACGGCTTATTGGATTCCAGGTGATTACGATACACAGGAGTATAATTATACAACATCAAAACTTTCGGAGATAAAAGGTTTGATGAAAAGTGCTTACGAAGAAGGCAATGTTTCTCAAACGTTATTTTCGCCGACAGGAGTTCAAACCTCGTTGATGTTAAAAAGCAAAGAAGGACTCTATATCAACCTTCACGAAGCAGCCTGTATAGATTATCCCACCATGCATTTAAATTTGGATGCCAAAAATTTCACTTTCCAATCTTGGTTAACACCTGATGCACACGGTGATAAAGGACGTCTGCAGGCACCCTGTACATCGCCTTGGAGAACAATTATCGTTAGTGACGATGCACGTGACATATTGGGGTCAAAAATGACCTATAATCTGAACGAGCCTAGCAAGATTAAAAATACATCTTGGATCAAACCTACCAAATATGTTGGTGTCTGGTGGGAGATGATCACAGGTAAAAATTCCTGGTCGTATACCAATGATTTTCCTTCCGTACAGCTGGGAAAGACCGATTTTACAAAATCAAAGCCCAATGGCACACACGGAGCGACAACAAGTAATGTTAAAAAGTATATTGACTTTGCCGCAAAACATGGATTTGACGGCGTGCTGGTTGAAGGATGGAATGTAGGATGGGAAGATTGGTTTGGCCATGGTAAGGATTATGTGTTTGATTTTGTAACACCCTACCCGGATTTTAATCTGAAAGACTTGAATGAATATGCGCATTCAAAAGGGGTAAAACTTATCATGCATCATGAGACATCTGGGTCGGTTCGCAATTATGAGCGTCACATCGATACGGCGTTTAAATTGATGAAACGATATGGCTATAATGCAGTTAAAACCGGATATGTTGGTCAGATATTACCCCTAGGAGAACATCATTATAGTCAATCGACCAATAATCACTATCAATTTGTGATAGAAAAAGCTGCTGCGTACCACATTATGGTCAATGCTCATGAAGCGGTTCGTCCTACTGGTATTGCCCGTACCTGGCCCAATATGATCGGTAACGAGTCCGCTCGTGGAACAGAATACCAAGCCTTTGGCGGTAATGCGCTCAATCATGTCACTATCTTACCATTTACGAGGTTGATCGGCGGGCCGATGGATTATACACCTGGTATTTTTGAAATGAACCTACCGAATGGGGCCCACGTAAACAGTACCTTGGCAAATCAATTAGCCTTGTATGTGACGATGTATAGCCCACTGCAGATGGCGGCAGATTTTCCAGAGAACTATGATCGTTTTCCGGATGCTTTTCAATTTATTAAAGATGTTGGGATCGATTGGGATGACAGCAAATATTTGGAGGCGGAACCGGGGCAATATATTACAGTGGCACGCAAAGAAAAAAATACAGACAAATGGTTTTTGGGAAGTGTCAATGGAAATGACAGCAGAACATCGAAGATAAAATTTGATTTTCTTGATGCGGGGAAGACCTATTTGGCCACTATCTATGCGGATGCACCGGACGCAAACTTTAAAACAAAACCGCAAGCCTATACGGTGAAAAAAATTAAGGTAACCCACAAAGATAACTTAGCGCAATTCTGTGCTGCAGCTGGAGGATATGCCATTTCGATTATTCCAATCGGGAAATAAAGACCATCGACTGGATTAATAAGGCTTCTTTTTAAAATGAAAAAAGAAGCCTTAATCCTGTCTATTAGCAATATCAATTTTATGAAAAACCAACCTAAATCCAACTACACATTTTCCCTCATTACTATTACCGTCCTATTTTTTATGTGGGGGTTTATAACCTGCATGAACGATATCCTAATTCCCTATTTGAAACAGCTCTTTAATCTGAAATTCTTCGAAGCTATGCTGGTGCAGTTCTGTTTTTTCGGTGCATATTTTATTGGTTCTCTACTTTATTTTATTTATTCAGCAACAATGGGTGATCCTATTCATCTAATAGGCTACAAAAAAGGAATTATTGCGGGCATTATGATTGCTGCATTGGGCTGTTTTTTATTCTATCCGGCGGCTACCATATCTTCTTACCCTCTATTTTTAGCGGCGCTTTTTATCCTTGGTTTGGGGTTCACTGTCTTACAGATTACGGCAAATGCCTATGTCTCGTTATTGGGTAGTCAGGAGTCAGCTTCCAGCAGGCTGAATATGACACAGGCTTTTAATGCTTTCGGTACTACAATAGCGCCTATCCTAGGCGGACATCTTATCTTTGAGCTTTTTTCAACCGCGGATGGTTCTTTTAGTGCATTATCCACACGCGTACCCTATGTGGCCTTTGGTGTAGTTCTGATTCTAGTGGCTATATTTATTTCAAGGGTTAAGCTTCCTTCTTTTCATGCTGAATCAGGTTCTGAACCAGTTCGCGGCCTTACAGCGCTAAAGTTTCCGAACTTACGCTATGGCATGCTCACAATGTTTTGTTATGTGGGCGGGGAAGTTGCAGTAGGCAGCTTCATCATTAGCTTTTTGGAATTGCCCTCCATTGTGGGCTTATCGGAAGCAGTTGCCAAAAATTATCTAGCCCTTTATTGGGGTGGTGCAATGATGGGGCGTTTTTTAGGTTCGATATCACTCAACACTAAAATTCCAACGAATAGACGATTTGTGTATATGTTCATTACAGCCATAGCGGTATTTGGAGTGATATATGCGGTAGTCGACTTAAATTTTTCACAGATAAGTTTTTTCTTATTGTTTGTAGCGTTAAACTTTTTGGCCTTTTTTATTGGCCAGTCATTGCCGGCACGTACATTGATGATATTTGCATCGGTAAATATTTTTTTAATACTGTCGGCAGTTTTAAATAAGGGGTCTATTGCGATGTATAGTATATTGGGAATAGGGATTTTTAATTCCATTATGTTCTCAAATATTTATACATTATCCATTTCAGGGCTAGGGAAATATACAAGCCAAGGTTCTTCACTGGTCGTCATGGCAATACTGGGAGGTGCTTTGATTCCGGTCTTGCAGGGATTTATCGCAGATAGAGTAGGAGTACAGTCATCATTTTTGTTGCCCACATGTTGTTATATTGTGATTGCCCTTTTTGGGCTCTACTCTTCACGGCATCTTTCCGTTGTTTCTCCGACGGCGGCAGCATTGGGAGGACATTAATGAGAGTTTTAAATCAATGATCTAATTCAATCAATTATGAAAATCAGCTTAGGAAGAAGTATCGTTTTGGTAGACGATTATGATGAAGCATTCGCTTTTTATGAGAAAAATTTTTATTGCGAAAAGCTTTATGACGAAACAGTATCCGATAGTCTCCGTTTTTTGCATATCAAATTTAGTGGAGATCATCATAACGGAATTTGGTTTTTAGAAGCCAAGACAGAGGCGCAGGGCTCACTGGTCGGTAAACAGACAGGAGGGCAGCCATTGTTGGTGATTTACACAGATGATTGTTATGCACTGTATGAGCATGTTCGATTAAATCAAGTCACTATCCTTGAGCCAATGGAAACTACGGAAGGCAGTAGATATTTTCATTGTGCGGATTTATATGGAAATCGGATAACGGTAGTTGAATTAATACCGCATGATTCGCTATCTTAGGTAATAAATCATAAATTAAGAAAATGAAAATCCAATATCTACTGTTTTATACACTTTTGTTTGGCGTATTTTCTTTTGTCAACGCACAAGAAAATCTTGACTTTAGTGGGAAGAAGAAAATTGTTTCACCTGAAATCAAAGGTAAAAATGTAACTTTTCGCCTTTTCGCCCCGCAGGCAAAAACAGTAAAACTTCAGGGTAACTGGATGAAGGGAACAAGTTCCGAGCCAGATGCTATTGAATTAAAAAAAGATCCTCAGGGAATATGGTCTATCTCGAAAGATGATTTTGGTGCAGATATTTATACGTATTCTTTTTTTGTGGATGGCGTGAAGGTTAGTGATCCCAATAACTCTTATCAGGTTCGGGATGTTTCCTCCGTAATGAGCATGTTTTTGATCGAAGGACCAGAATCTACAAACTACAAGGTTCAGGATGTACCTCATGGGACTGTTTCTAAGAGGTGGTACACTTCGAAGGGACTGAAAGCTGACCGTAGGCTGACTGTTTACACACCGCCCGGTTATGAATCTTCAAAAGAAAAATTTCCTGTTCTCTATTTGCTACATGGTATGGGCGGAGATGAGGACGCATGGATGACTTTGGGAAGAGCTGCGCAGATACTTGATAATCTGATCGCACAGGGCAAAGCAAGACCTATGATTGTCGTTATGCCCAATGGGCATACGAGTAATTCTGCTGCACCAGGAGAATCTTCCAGAGGTTTTTATCCGATTGATATGGTAACGCCTGATATTTTCAGTGGTGATATGGAAAACTATTTCAACGAGATTATAGATTTTACAGAGCATAATTACCGTGTAAAACAAAGTGCCAGAAATCGAGCTATAGCTGGGCTTTCCATGGGCGGATTTCATGCCTTGTATATTTCTGCCAATCAGCCTAAGACCTTTGATTATGTTGGCCTTTTCTCACCGGCCATATTACCGCCGGAAAATCGAAAGAGTCATATTTACGTTGATCTTGATGCCAAACTTCAAAAACAGAAGGCTGATAGTTATCAGTTATATTGGATCGGTATTGGTAAAACTGATTTTCTATTTAAACAAGTAGAAGAATATCGTCAAAAGCTGAACAAGATAGATTTCAAATACGAGTATTTGGAATCAGAAGGTGGGCATACCTGGAGCAATTGGAGAACTTATTTAAATGATTTTCTTCAGCAAATATTTAAATAACATATTTTTATTTGAAGTCTATTCTTCTATTGGAGCCTCCATCAAATTTTTTAAATCCTGCTCAAGGAGGATTCGTATACATCATAAGGGCCCAGTTATATTTGATAGCTGAGCCCTTATAACATTACTTCGAATCCCCAGGTTTGTGCTTGTGCGGTTTCAAATTCGGATGTTTGGGCTTCGTTTCGGGAGTAACCCGTCGTCTTCTGTCGGGCGTGCCATCTTGTTTCTTTGGCTTTGGTCCCGGTTTGATAGCTTGAATTGTTTCCATATAAAAAATGTTTTTATCTAAAATATAGTTAGATGAAAAGCGTCTTTTATGGTATCCCGTAACTTCTTGTATACAGGGCGTTAACAGGCTACTTTTTATTATCTTTAATAGATAATTTTGATCTTCACCATGGCTAAATTTTTGACAACAGCAGGGACAGTTTCTTCTATTGAAGATATTATTAGGAAGGCATCTTTGCGTTTGATATTGATATCTCCTTATTTAAAATTGAGTAAACAACTTTTACAACGCTTACAGGATGCAAACAAACGTAAAGTTCAAATTTTGGTAATTTATGGAAAAGTTACTCTTGTTAGAGATGAAATAGAAAAACTTTTAGTCCTTGATCATCTACATCTTCTCTATTGTGAAAATCTTCATGCCAAATGCTATGTAAACGATGACAAAATGGTACTGTCTTCAATGAACTTATATGAGTACTCTGAACGAAATAATAGAGAAATGGGAATCATGTTGAACAAATTTGACGATGCTGATGCATTTGACGATGTTCTCGATGAAATTGAATCGATTATAAATTCATCAGAGACCATTAAAGAAAAGTTATTCTATCCATGTAATAAATATTCTTTTGTTGGTGTATCAATTTCTCATCTAATTGTACTTAAAAGTATTTTGGAAGAATCATACCCAGAACAACCGTGGCAAATTGAAAAATCTTGCATCAAATGTGTTTTTAAGGAGGGAGTCCGTCTATATATTGATCATAGGGTAATTTTTAGATTTGACTCTAGTAGTCTGCTAAGCAATCTTCGAGAAGTGCTCGAGCAAACGGAATTTATAGATCGTTGTTTTTGGCATGAAAAGGCAATTTATTATAATCTTCCCAAAGAATTTTTTCCAATTTCTCATGAAGATGATCAGGTATATGTATCTCATTATTTATTGAAATTTATCAAGGAAGTGGACAAACTTATTGATTATCTGGTTAACTCAAGTTCGATTTAATTTTTTCTATTTCTAAAAGCCTCAATTTCCAATTTACTGAAATGCCTTTCTAAGCGATAGGTGTCCGCGATATCCGTTGTATTTTGAAAATATTTGTAGGTCTTTTCAAATTCTCTTGCATACTTAGTCAGAAATCTATCAATTCTTAAATCTATACCAGCGTCGTATTCCGAGTAGATTGCCACCAAGAATCGTTCTATAATATCCATTAATTCCCATACCTCGTTGTAAGTTGGAAATAAATCTTGTGTCAGTGTATTGATTTCACTGTCTGTGTGAGCATAAAATTTATCACGTAACAACTTTAACTTATTAAGTGTTGAATCTTGATCATTATTATTGATCACAGATAATACTTCAATAAAACAATCCAGCGAAATATTGTCTTTAAATTCTTTGTTTACAAGCTTATTCTATAGCTTTCCAATCCCAAATTTTTCTCCTTTGGATTTTGATAATATTTTGGTTATTTCGAGGACAAATAGCACCCAGCATTTTCTTGAAAGTTCTGCATAAACTGGAGATTCTCTAGTTACCAAATAATCTAATATTTCGATATTAATTTCGGGATCATTTTTGGTGTTGAATTTTTCAAAATAGAGTTTCGGACTTCTCGTTAAATGTGCTTCGGCCAGTGCAACTTTACTTTTGATATATAAAACATATATTTTCCCAATGAGTTCTTTGCATTTATTTTTGTCTTCCATTTACCATTCATTTATCTCTATGCGTTTAAACTCTAATTTCAACAGGAATAGCCACTTTAGCTTCGACCATAGTTTGTACTGGAGTGTATATATCAATTTCCGTGTTAGGTGAAGTGATGCTAATGATCAGGCTATATCGGACTGTGTTGTCATAACGCTTCAGTTTTTTTCTGGTTTTCCACCATCCAGTTGTTGGAAATATTGCTATAATATTGCGAGTTGCCAGATCTGCAGCGTTACCCTCCCATATATCCTTATGGATAGACCCTTTATTTCTTAAATCTTCTCCAAGTTTCCAGTTTCGCTCCCGGCCCTCATTTTGATAATCCTCTTCACGCATTTCAGCACTAATTCTCCCTGCAAATGCATCCGGAGATTCATTTGTGTCGTTCATTTTAAATCTTAATGCATGTGACATATAGTTGTTTGCCTTTGCATACCTTTTACTGCCAGGGTTTGGTTCAATAAAATAGGATAGGGTAACAGTCAATTGTACCGGTGTATTATATAATTCTGCTAGCGCTTCGACCGGCCAGGGTAAATTATATAAATGAAATTGATCTGTTTTAACTCGTGAATCTTCATATTTGTAAGGCTTTAATTCAGCTTCACATATTAAAGTAAGTGAATTTGAGGCACTATGCACTGCCCGTTGAAGATTTGGAACACCATATCCTACGGTTTGTATGAGTTTGACTTTTTGTGCAAAAGGTAAATCCCCCAAGTTTCGGTTTCCCAACATGGCTGGTGTCCAATTAGCGGAATGAACCATCAAAGCTCTTATGGTTTCTGGCCTAAAATGCGGATATTGGATGTAAAGGTGTGCGGCGAACCGGCTTGCGAGGGCTGTAGCGGCACTTGTATCTCCAAATGCTGTGAGCATGTTTAAAGTTTTTCCACAGGAGGTACTTAATAATTGAAGTGAATCTGGACTCAATACAGCGCCCTGTTGTATTGCTTGATTACCACCTTCCATTACAATATCAGGTTTTCTGGGCCATTCGTTTGTCCAAATAGAAGATGTGGTATTACACGGTGACATTGCTCCTCTGCGTGCTAGTATTTCGGCATCGGGAAATAGAGTAAGGTCTAGCTGATCTTTCAATGTATAGGCTCCTACTGTTATAGCATTAAATGCTTGTGCAGGATCATTTATACTATGATCATCATTTATAAGAGGATAATTCTGCCGAACTTCGTCTAATAAGTTTCCAGAAGAAATGATAAATAAGTTTCTTTCATTAACATCTTCTGTTCCAAAGGAAATCATGTCAATAGTAGCGGACCAAACTGACGGTTTTCCCAAATGCTGATTATCATTAGATGTTACAGCCATACAAATAGCACGTTTATGACCCGGATTCATGATTTCGGCATTAGAGACAGCGTCGATCGTTACGAAACCATAATTCAGTGGATCATGTGGTTTGTTGTGATCTATCACTCTCACGCTCTCGAATTCAAAAGGAATGTTTATAGGATGGTTGTGGCCAAATACTTCAGATAGATCTCCGTATAGGATTAGTCCTGCCATAGGAGTTCCATGACCACTGCGCATATTAGTTCTGTCGGCAACATGGCCATCGGCAAAGACTGTCGATAGATAGCGTTCCTTAATATGAGGAGTTAATAATGGATTACCATGATTTACTCCAGTGTCCAATAAACATACAGATATTTTATTTTGATCAGCGCTATTGGATACTCGTTGTAACAAATTATTAATCCAATTATCTTGTTCAATCCGAGTAGCGTATGTGAAAAAATCGGTTAAATCACGAGGTTTACGTAACTCACTTAGACATTCCAAATAGAGTAAGTTCTCCATTTGAAGTGGAGTGCCTTTAATATATCCTACAGTGTGCTCAGGAAAGCAGATCCACTGTTGGCCAATTTGGATTTCTTGTTGCTGTAGAAAGTCTTTGCACTGTTCAATGTAGTCACTGTTATTATCATAATCTAGCCATACTTCCCACCATATACTTTCCTCTGCATTGGGAAATTCGTTTTCAGGCTCCTGCCAGAATGCTGCTAAAGTAGCTGCGCGAATATCTTCTATATTTGCTATTAAAGAGTAATTTCTAGGTTTGGGATCTCCAGCTTTTTCACTTTGAGGTGTATTCTTAGTAAGAAATTCATCTACTTTTTTCAAGAAGTTAGCGATTGCTGTTTTGTCTAAGTATATGCCCGCTTCCTGAAATTCAAACGTATTACCCTCTTCGTCAAGAGCTTCACATATTCTTGTATACGCAATACGAAAACTAGATTTATCATCAAATTTATCAATATCAAGCGGAAAGTCCGGGGCAGATTTAAAAACTATATAAACAAAGTCTTGAATCTGTTTACCATTCCAAAAGTCCTCCAAGGCTTCATTGAATCGGACCTTGACGAAATCACCTTGCTGCTGGCGATTAATACCGTTACGAGCTAATACGGTAGGACCACCTTGAATATTAGAGGTATAATTTTTTGCATCATAAAAATTTCCATCTAGTACTAGATGGGGCAGGTTATTTTCTGGCATATTGAAAAAAGAATAAGTCCCTTAAAAAGGTCTTTTCCTTCCTTCTACATAATGTAGTATTTTTTCTTCACTCACATTTTTATCGCCATAGACGAGGTAATCTTTCCATACATCACTTACAATACGGTGGATATCAGCAAAGCTTAATCCGATGGCTTTATGAGTAACTTTTCTTAGATCTATAGTAGAGGGGAGGTCAAACCCAGTGAATTCTAAATCAAATAATTGGTATATGTCTTCCTCGGTAGGAAGAGTAAACTGGATGATATCATCAAAACGTCTAAACAACGCCACATCCAAAGATTCAGGAAGATTGGTTGCAGCGATTATCAAACTTCTCGAATCATCTTTTTCAATCTGTAGCAAGAAGCTGTTGAGTACCCGTTTTATTTCGCCTACTTCATTTCCTGCCGAGCGTGAGGTACCAATGCTATCAAACTCATCAAAAAGATATACAGCTCTAAAATCACGCATAGCGTCAAATACTAAACGTAGCTTTGCAATGGATTCCCCCATATATCTACTAATCAACCCGTCGAGTCTGATGATGAATAGGGGCAAACCAAGTTCACTTGCTAATACGTGAGCACTCATTGTCTTGCCACAACCGGGTGCACCAGTAAAAAGTAATTTTCTACGGGCAGTCAAACCATGACTTTCGAGAATGTCTATTTTACGTTGCTCGTCGAGTACACGTTGTATTGAAGTTCGTACATTTTTTGATAGTACCATATCCTTGAGTTTCACCTCAGGGCGAACTAATTCCAGTAAATCGTCTAATTCTTTTTGAGCACTATTGACAGGAAGCTTTTTGATCAGGACAGACTCTTTACTTTTTGAAAGCTTGGCCTTGTCGATCATTTTTTTGAGTTCTTCGGCTAAGGCAGTATGTCCTTGGCGTGCTTCGGCGGCAGCTATTTGCATAGCGGTGGCATAGAAACGATTTTCGTCTCCTTCGCCAAATGAACGAATCAAACTTTTTATTTGTTCCAATGCTGCCATTATGCTGTACTCAAAAATTTTTGCAAATATAAGGTTATATAATCAAAATAGGTGCCGACTTTAGGCTTTACTTAAAGATAATAAAATTTATCAAAGAATCTAAATCGTTTATAATAAAAAAATGAGAAGTCTAAGTTCCAGATTTAGCTTCACATTTTAATGTTACTTAACTTTACAAAACAGTTTACAAAAATTAATAATAACTGTATGCTTCTATTTATCTAACCTGTCCTTTATATTTGAAAAACAGATCAATCATATGAACTGCCTCCAATAATGAGGAAAAATATAAGTTCTATAATGTCTGGCAGCAATTAATCCAATAGACCAAAATCCCTTCTGTATAAAAGAAAATTCCTTTTCAGCACAGTTGTTAGCATACTCTTCAATAGTAAGGTTTTTATAATCTTCAAAGTTATCAAATAAGTGGATACCAGTTAACGTATAACCGGTATCGCTAACAGTATTTTTATCATATATATACATCTCGGTTTCCTTGTCAGGCATCCAAAGTGCTAAACCTATGTCTTTTAGAACTTTCTCCTTTAACAGAACATAATTTTTATAAAGATTTTCATCCCCAATTGCTAGCGCCCATTCAACCAATGACGTGATTAAGGTACTACTACCATATTCATAGTTCTTTCGCTTTTCGTGATCAACTTCTAGTTCAGCCATTTCTCTAACGGAATTTGAGAAAACAGGAAATATTTTTGAGAATAAGAACCCTTCTCCAATTTGATTGCAAAAAAAATGGAGAATGTTTTTTATGTCATTTATGCGGCCAAGTCGGTGGAATAGTATGAACAATAGATTTATTTCTATATGGTGTTCATCTGCTCTTGGGGTAAAGAAAATCCCGTTGTTATTTAATATTCCAGTTAGTGTGTTAGCTATGTCATTAGCTTTCTGTAGCATCGGTTCAGTAAAATCTTCAGTTTTAGCCAAATCTGTTATTTGTAGAAGTAATAAAGCGGATAGAGAAAATATGCCAATTTGTTCATACAGAATGTCGGTGTAAACTAAGGACTCATGAGTTCCTTTGCCAAAGCCATCTTTGATTTGAGAAATATAAGAAAGTTTATTATAGTACGATAAGAACACTTTAATTTGATCATGATAAGCATTGAGATAAGTACTTATTAGACTTTCGTTGTTTTCATCTTTTGCGATTTCTGACCAAAGCCATAAAATGTATTTTTCGACGCATTTTATACCATGCTTAAGATTACCAGCTTCATGAGAGTATTTTGTAATAATATTTACCACTAATCGAAGCTGTTTTAACAACATTAATTTTTTTCTTTTTTGCTTCGCTGTTTGAAACTCTTTTAGTAACGCCTTTAAAAGATTTGAGTAGTCGCGTAAATCATAGTTTGGGTCTTCTAAACTTATTATAGTCTTACGGATTAATGATCGTACATCGTTTGAAAATGAATCTTCATTAAGCAAATTCGTTTGAAATTCATTGACTAAGAAATCAATACCCCAATATACATATTCATAGCTTTTGTAATCATCTTGATACGCTCGCCAATTTTGTTGAAGTGCTTGTTTTATCCTTCCATTAGAAACTACTATAATCTTTTTTGGTAAGTCAACATGTTGAGCCGCAAGGTTGTTTCGTATAAACACGGTCCTGATCTCATCTAGCGATTGTTGGACACAGTTTTGATCCACATTCCATTTTTGCCTATCGATATCTCCTTGTTTGACGGTGATTAAAAAAACTTTTTTCTGTTTATTATCTTCAAAATCCTTACCTACGGCATATACATCTACTCCGTATTGCCTACCTCGTTCTGGAAGAGAAAATATTTCAAATCCATGAGCCAAAAGGATATCTTGTATTAGTTTATCCAGTTCCCCATCTTCTTTTAATGAATTAATGTATTCAGTTAATATTAATTTCATTTTTAGTAATTTTTTGATAAGTTCTTCTTTTACTCTCTTGTGAAATAGGATTTAGAATTTCCCCTGACGGAAATTCAATATTTACTCCAAAAGTCCCGAGAGGGCTGACTTGATGTATCTTTTCATGAGCTCTTCTTATAGCCCATTTTTTTGAATGAACAGGGGTGTTTTTTATAGAATCGAGGAAAGAGTTCCGATTAGATTTTTTTAATTGGTCTGAGAATTCTTGCTGCTTATAATATTGAAGATGTCTTGAGAGCAATTGGTTATGGGATAGTTCCGAATAGTCCTTTACTAAAGATAAATTATAAAAATATACATCATACGCCTTTTCTAATTGATTATAGAAAGCTTTAAGATGTGAAGGCAAGTTATCTTTTTTTTGTTCTTCTTTTATAAGATCAAGAGTTGATCTATAATTATATATTACATATGAATAAAAAATATCATAAATGTTGTCGAGTAATTCAATTTCATCTTTTCTGATACAATTTGTTACTGATATGATCAAACTTTGCAAATGCTCCATTGAATATATGTAGCCGGCAATTTTCAATGCTATATATAGTTTCTCAGAGCTCGTCATTTGGGTTAATAGCTCTTCCGATAGTCGGAAATATGAAGGATGTATTTCATGCAGAGAAGTAAGTTTTAAAAGGGCAGAATGGGTAAGGTAATTTTCGGTAGAAAACCAGTATGTGAGATGTTTTTGGAATAGATCAATGTCATTACGGATTAAGTCATTCCAAAAGGTTTTTAGAAAATTTTTACTTCCGAGCTTTTCAAAACGAATTGTTAATAACGAATAGGATAATTCTAGATTATTTTCTTTTATTCTATAAATTAAATGGGAGAGTTGACTGCTAATTTGTTCATTATTTGCTTGAATCACCTGAGACGAAATAGTTCTAAACCATTCAGATTGATTGTCTATTATATTAGTCGTTAAAAATTCGGTTAGACAATTTAATTCTTCTGTTGTTGACGCAGTTTTAGATATATTCATAGCCAACTTTATTACGTCATCTGTTTTAAATTGGTATCTTGTTGCCAATTGAATAAATTCCCGAATTGAAATTTTTTCATCTTTTAGCTTTATATCTAATACAAGTTTGTAAGAATTTTTACAACTTTCATCAGGGGGACAAGCAGCCCCTAAAGCCCATAAGAATTCATTACAATATTGAGGATAGGCTTCGGGATACAGTCCTAGGGAAGATAAAAATTTTTGTTTGTCCTCATTAATAACTCCTTTTAAAAAGCTGGGGAGAAATTTTCTATTTGACCCTAGTGAAAGAATTGAATCTATATTTTTCTCAATTTCCGATTGTAATTCACCGCTGCCTGAAATTGTTAATACAACATTTTTACCAATAGAATGTACCCCCATATCGTTAGGATGATGAGTTGTTATTGAGCGTAAATAATCTAAAATATCTTCAAGATGGACTGAACAATAAGGAAGACTTTCGTCTAACATTTGGATTTCGTCCCAATCGTAAGTGGAAGAAAGAGCTAAATTGGACCAAGTGTTACCAACAAAATGTTCTTGATGTATTACTGCCAGAAAGCCATCTCTCCACGGATTTAGGATCTGGTTGTGAATTTCTTGAGTTCGTAGAATATCAGAAATACTATCTAATGTTGCGAACTTTTGGGAGTGATTTCTATAAATATCGTTTACCAATAGAAATTGCGAAAGCAGTTTAAAATGTTCTTTATATTCTTCACATTTTTCACAAAAGATATTAGCGCTACCTACACTTTTATAAAGCTGATAGATTTTGTCGTCATAGATTGCATTCTCTTCATTCTCCGTATTGATCTCCCTGATCAATTGTTCGAATGAAATAGAAAATCCTTCGATTTTAGTTAATCTAATAGATTCTTGTAAAGATAATTGTATAATATCTAGACTTGTTTTTCTCATGTTATAGAGATTAAAAATAGATGATAATTGAAAATTAATTAATAATCTGTATTCTGTTGATTTTGTCCAATTTTAATTATTCTACTGGTTATCATTTTGCAATAATTTTATTAGAAAATATTTTATATTTGTAGTAACTCTTGCAGATAGCACTTTTAGTTAGACGGTTTTTAACAAAAAAGTATAAGCTATGAAATGCATTAGTTGTGCAGGTATAAAACCTGTATTTGTAAGAGCTTACACAAGAATCCGTTATGGACGTCTTGAAAATGTAACTCAACACTGTCGATCTTTACCTTATCAAGGGCAATTTCGACTGTTTTTTTAGAAGTGAGTTTATAACTCACTTCTTTTATTTAAAATAAACTCGCGCATCGAATTAACAGAATCTTGAAGTTGGCCAAATGTGAATCTTGTATTTAAATTATTTTCTGGATGATGAATTTGATGTCTAACATATTCTGTTAAAGTAATTCTTTCTTGAACTTCATTCCCTCTTCTAATTCTTCTATAATCTATTAATTCTTTTTCAATCTTAAATTCATCCCATAATTCTTCCGCTTCGATATATCCATGTAATTCATTATGGTATTCTTCTGTTAGATCTTTAAAAGCGACAAAATTTATTTCATTTAAGGATGGGTAAGGTAATTGGCTTGGTGATACTTCGGAAATATATTTATTACCTGCCTGATTTCTATTTATTAAACGTAGATTATTAAAATTTAGAGATTTTACAACTGTGGAACTATGTGTTGTTAATAATACTTGCGTATTATGTGCTTCTGATAATTCAATAAATGCTTTTACTAATATTTTTTGGTGATCGGTATGCTGAGAAGTTTCAGGTTCTTCGATTGCATAAATTATGGACTGTGAATTTCCTGATTTTAATCTTCTCTCTGCTTCGGCTCTAAAAAAATTTAATAATATTAGTCTTTTAACTCCACTACCTCTTTTGTTTATTGGAATATTTTCATCGCCAGAAATTGAGACATTTTTGAAAACATCATTCCATTTTAAAGCACTTGCTGTCGGAATAATAGGATTCAAAGAATTAGCAATATCAGGATTCATTTCCCTTAATTTATTCAAGGTAGCTTCAGAAACTTCATTTAAATGGTCAGACACCCTTTGAGCAATTTCCTCAAACATCGCCACAATATTTTGATCTGATAATATTAAAGCAACGGCTCTTTTTAACGGATCTTGCACCTCACTGTCACTGTCACTATTTTTTCTATCAGATTGAAAAAGACAATATTGTGGTAAATATGTTTGGATCTTTTCCCAAATATTTTTAGCATCTTCCTTGGATGTATCAATCAATGCTTCATTTAATTGTAAGTTATCAGAAAAATGATTCCAAATTGAAGCACGCATTATTGCATTAATCGTAAGATTTTCACAAATAATAGATTCCTTTGCTATAATTTTTTTATAGTCAGTATTTTTTTTTAGTAGTAAATCTGAACATGCGGGATTCGTTGGATGATTAGCTTTAATAAACACTTTGCCTGCACCAGCATTTGGGTACTTTTTTATTATTTCCAAACGCCCTTCAGAGTTTAACAAATATTCATCTTCAAATGTTGTAGGATTTGTTGTATCAATTGTTATTGAGGTAGGTAAATTGGAAAAAATCGCAGTAATAAAGATATCGTTGTCGCCCTCATTTAATGCCGATTTATTGATATCCTCCCTATCTAACTTAATGGATCCATTTCCTTTTCCATCATTGAAAAATATATCTAAAGCTTCTAGTATTGTTGATTTTCCAATATCGTTTTTGCCCACAAATACTGTCAAATCATCGATATTGATCTCAGTCTCTTCTTTATAACTTCTGAAGTTTTTAATTTTAATAGAATGTAATTTCATAACGAATTAATTAATATGGCAATTTTTTTATTTTTATATCCAAGGATTTTAAATATACATAGAAAAATGTATATAGCATACGGGAAGCCATAAATTGATTTGTATTAGAAGAGATTGGCTTATTTTTATACTCGCTAGTTTCTGGAGACTTTCAGCTCCAAACGGGAACCCGCAATTTACCTACCTTATAATATAATAAAAAACTATAACAAAATACGATGGTAATCTAGAACTGTAGTGGGCCCGATATCAATTTTTATCAGGTTAAGCGATGGACTCAAGGAGCAGAACGTTATAAAATTTAATTCCTGTGTTTTATCTAGGTCATACTTTTTGATGTATCTTTAGTGAGAAAGATTACTTAATATTCAAGCGGAAACTGACGATTAATCCGGCCAACGTTTTTCAATCAATATAACCGTAATAGATGGTTTATTCTAAAAATAATAAATATACTTTATCCTCATCGTATGATACAAAATATTATGTGACGTTATTGGTTTTATCTTTTAATTTCTTTAGTTTTTGTAATAAGTTCTCATATTGATAAACCGCTTTCAATATTTCTTTTGCAAATTCTAAGGACACTTCAATTTCCTCTTTACCAATTTCGGAAAATGTCTGAGCCTCAATGTGTGCCGCATCATTTCCTAAAAGTCTTAATTCATTCATTCCGCTCAAGAGTTCCTGTGGAATTAAAATTTTACCCCCTAAATCTTCAAGTTTTTTGAATAGATTATTACCTGTTGCGCCTCTGTCAATACAAATCTCTTCTAAAGTTTTTCTAATCATGATTGCAGAAGCAATGAAACATGAGTTGGAATGACACTTGATAGCCTCTTCAAATGCATTTAAAACTTTCTGTGGAATGTTTTCTTTGTCAAATGGTATAGTCTCACTTGGCGAAGTCATGATAATTTCTTTATTACTATTGGTTATAAAAAAGAGATGTCCCTTGCATTTTTCGTTTGGACATTTTCTTATTCCTAAATAATTATGGATTTGTTCTCCATGGTGTACCTGATAATAAGTATATACGTCTTGTCCTGCAACTGAGATAAATGTCCCGAAATGTCCGCAGTGTGGACAACGTATTGCAACATTCACACTCCTATCCTGTCTTGTTTTATCAAGTTCAATTTTCATGTTTTTCTTCTCTTCTATAAAGCTATATAAGTCTTAAATATACGTAAAATCTTTTACGTAAAAAGATAAGATTTTTTTTTCTTATTCTTCCCCATAGGACTCGAATTCAGCCCCCTTATTATAATGCTATTAATTATTTATGTCGCTCTTCCAATACCTCAGCACCCCATCAATAGAATCTTTCTGCAGCATAGCTTGTCGACTACCGCATAGAATTTTGATACATTTTTCAATATCGCTGATACGGAATGCAATAGCCGATTCCGCTTTAAGCCTTTTGAAAATTTCCAGAGCACTAACTTGTTGGTCAAAGAAGCCTTGTTCAATCCAGAATTTGAGAAGCTCAAGCAGCGGCTTGTTAGTTTTTCGGGTGCTACCTTTGGGCGCATTTTTCTTTTTCCAAATGATGCGCGTACCTTCTCCTTTTTTGGAATATTTGATATGAGAAAATCCTTTATAACCATCTTCGTCAATAGCTTTGGTGTGGTACAATTGAATATTTCCTGCTTTGGTCCCATTAACTATGATTTTTGAAAAGGGGCAATCGAGAAGAAAGGGGATAAGATCTAACTGATCTTCATTGAAGCGATTTTTGTCGCTTGGTTTTATAATGAAACTAAAGACGTAATTATTGGGTTTGCCTAAGAGAAAGGAAAGTTCATCATCGCGCATGTCTATTTCATTCAATCGTTCGATCACTTGGCAGATGATTACATAGTCCATTCTGGACATAATTACGTCTGGCTTGTCCGCATTCCGGATAGATGGCCTCTGAATAATTTCAATCAAGGGTATAAAAATTGAAGAGATTAAAACTCGAATGATATGTTGACTTTGCCTCCCAATCCCTTTTCAACAACTTCAAATAATGTTTTTAGCGTAATGTTACCTCCGTTATTCTCAATTTTCGAAATATACTCACGTTTTTTGTCAATTAGTTCGGCAAGTTGGGATTGCGTAATATTTCTTTCCTCACGCGCTTTTTTTAGCAGTAGGCCGATTTTAAAAGATTCAAAATCTCTATCCAATTCATCTCTTCTTTGTATGCCTACTTTTCCGTAACTATCATCTTTAATATTTTTCCAATTCTTAGTTTCCATCTTCTCTACCTTTGTGTTCGCAATATTCAGCCATGATATTTAATGCTTTTTTGATCTGATTCAAAATACACGCCATATATTGGATCTAAGCAGAATCCTAGCTTCATATAATCCGTCGGTTCCAGTTAAATGTTTTAAATAATTACTGAGTGTCCGTTCGAGAGTTTCTATTGCTTCAATTATTTTACAAATTTTGTCCTGTACCTTTTGGGGTGATCCAAAAGTCTTGAAAATAATTTTAAAAGCAATTACCTCTCTTATTCTCATTTTTTAAAGGTAATTTAAAAGTTACTTTTTATCAAGTTTTTAATCGTTTGTTTTAGTAAACTTTTCCCAAACACTTTTTATAACTTCCTTTTCTTTACTGTTTTTAGGAGAAAGATGTTGGTATAGCCCTTCTAAACTTTTAAGTTTCGCCGCATGTCTGGAAGTACTCATTCCTATCAACACTTTTTCTACGAAATCAGTATCAGAAAGTGAAACAACTTCTTTACCCACTTTTTCATGCGTATTACTTACTTCCCAATCATCTGGTGGTATTATGTCTTCTAGGTTACATTCTGTCTCTTTAGCGATTGACGGGTAGTCGGCGCTGTTGTATTGGTCGGGTCTATTAGGGTCTTCAATATTTCCAACATAATTAGGATTTCTTTCCAGATCAATTGAAAGTGCATATGGAGATTTTCCAGCAATGCATCGCCTGAGAGCTACAGCATTAGTAACATATAGTGAGAAACGATTGATCTTTTTCATTCCCCATTTTACAATACATATCTGTAATACTATCGTCGAAAAACTATACGTAAATTTTGTAAAAATCGAAATATTACGTATGTTTGTTTAACGAATAGTTCCTCAGAGTGGATTATTCAAGTATTATATGGCTTTTGATGCTGAATCTTGCCCCTGAAAACCTAGGAAATTTTCACTAAACGCAAGTGGAGGAGTTCAAAGCCCAATCTCTACCTTTGTAGCAGAAGGAGGGGTGGGCTTGCTCTTTTTCTCGTTTAGGGGCTTCCTAGGGCCTTCAGTGGAGAATGAAGTAAGATCCACCCCTTTTTTTGATGGATATATCTTTCATATAGATCACATTGCTCAATCGCCAATGTTTATAAACTGAGCAATGATGAGAAAACAATTATTTAAGAATATTATCCGAAATCCGGAATAATTAATCGAACTCTTCAGATTATTCTGACTTCACCAGCTATGGAGGATGTTTCGCCAATATTGATGCCTTGTAAAATTCCATTCACACACCTCTAGCTTCACTTTTAATAAAATTTTAATTGTGGCCCACGGCCTGAAAAATAGCTGATTTCTTTTGGACTGGAACTGCTATGCACTCAGGTCAGATTCAAAACTTAAAAAATGAAACGCAAATGCAATTACATTCTCGCTTTAGAAAGAACGCTTTATGATGTTAATGAAGCTGATTATGAGCCACTAAAAGACATTGAATCTTTTTGGAAACAATATCCAATTGGTATGATCAAAGACCATATTATTGAGCTCCAATCAACAGTAAATTCAGAGGCGCTCTCTGGATTCTCAATAGACTTATTGAGAGCTCTTGCAGCTTATTTAACAGCGCACATTAACAAGTTGGATCTTTCTCAAATTGCTCTATTACACGCAATGGAAACAAACAAAAATGAGCTAAAGTTAACCAAGGAAATCTCTGATTTCTTCCATCGGGTATCCCCATCCAATACCAACTCCCAAAATGATGAAAAAATTAAAACTACAATCCAATAGTAGCGAATTGCTATATATCCAAATACTAAAGATCACGGTACTTGTGATCTTATACTTTTTAGTTTCTATGTTTAGTTTATCAGCTCAGACGCCCCGCAAGAATAGCGGGGCCGATGGGCAAATGAAAGCAAAAGATATCACGGAAAACGGCCTGCGTATCGGGGACTATGTCCCTGATCTGTCGATTACGCCAATTCACAATTACAAATCTAAATCCGCAAAGCTATCAGATTTTAAAGGCAAGTTGCTGATTCTTGATTTTTGGGCAACATGGTGTAGCCCCTGCGTTGCCATGATTCCCAAGATGGAGGAGCTCCAGAAAGAGTTTAAAAACAAAGTACAATTTATATCGATCACCGATCAGAAAGCAAAAGATGTACTTGCTTTTATCTCAAAACTAGATGCCAAATATCGGGGTGATATTCCTGTGGTTACAGATGATAAATTGTTATCTAGCTATTTCCCTCATGTCTATTTGCCTCATTATGTCTGGATAGATGCTCGGGGCAAAGTGATTGCCTTTACCGGTGCAGAGGAAATATCTCGCGACAATATTATTCAAGTGCTGGAAAAAGATGGCAATACAAATCTCAAAAGAAAGCATGACTATAAGATAGAATATGATTATTCTGATCCTCTTTTTATCGGAAGTAATGGCGGTATCCCCACTAGCCTCAATTTCTATTCGGTACTGACGGGATATCAAAATGGGCTGAGTTCTATTTTCACGAGTAAACCCCTTAAAGATAGTACGCTTGTACGCCTGACGTTTACCAATGACATTATTCCACATCTTTTTGGTGGTGCATTTGGTGGCAATCGGGGGGAATTTAGTAAAAAAAATATGCGCTTTTTGGTAAATGATACGACAAAACTTTTGCCTAGCGGAGATATGGTGGAATGGGCAAAAAAGAACACCTATTGTTATGAACTGATCTTACCTAAATTGCGTAACGCAGAGAAATATGCGATCATGAAGGATGAGCTTAACCGATTTTTCCCTCAATATGAAGTCTATGTCCAAAAGGAACTTTCTGAGGTGTTAGCACTCATCAGATTGGATACCATAGATCGGATCGGTACTGGCGGCGGAAAGGAAATAGCCGCATTCTCAGGCGTTGGATTTGAGTTGAGAAATGCTTCGATCAAATGGATTTCCCAACAACTTGGTATGATATACCTCCAAAATTATCCTTTACCAATTGTGGATGATACCGGATATGCAAAGGCAGTGGATATCAAAGTTGAAGCAAAGTTGTCTGATGTCGGTAGCCTCAATCAGGCGCTGGCAAAATATGGCTTGGCACTCCAAAAAAAGCATAAGGAAATAGAGGTATTGGTTTTTAAAGACAGATAGCTAAAGCAATGAAACAAACAATAAAATGCTGTGCCATGATACTTATGAGTATATTGGTTATACATATTCACCCCATAAAAGCACAGGAAAACCTAGTTATTCGTGGCCAAGTTATTTCACAAGAAAATAAACAACCTTTATCAGGTGCAACAGTAAAATCAACGATTACAAAATTAGTGATTGCAACCGATAAGGATGGGAATTTTAGTTTTGAGAGCAAGTCGGGCGATTATATTAGTGTAAGCTTTACGGGCTTTGAAAGCAAGAGTTTTACGCTTCTAAAGGCTGATAAAAATCTCGTTGTTGAACTTCTTCCTTCGGATCGTAGAATCGATGAGGTTCAGGTGGTATCGACTGGATACCAAAAACTACCGAAAGAAAGAGCTACAGGCTCATTTGCGACGATTGACAATAAGGAATTAAATCGCAGGCCTGGTGAAAATGTGCTCAGTAGATTGGAGGATATGAGTGCCGGATTGTCAATCAATAGAACGTCTACTACCAAAAGCCAGTTTAACATTAGGGGACAAAATACCCTTTTTGGTGGTAGTAAACCGCTTATTATCGTGGACAACTTTCCTTACGATGGTGACTTAAACGCGATCAATCCAAATGATGTCGAAAATGTCACTCTTTTAAAAGATGCTTCAGCAGCATCTATCTGGGGAGCTAGAGCGGGGAATGGCGTACTGGTAATTACGACCAAAAAAGGTAATAATGATCGCCCTGTAGAAATTAATATAAACAGCAACTTGATGATCGGGGGTAAGAGCGATCTATATTATAGACCACGTATCAGCGTAGATGATTACATCGATCTAGAACAAGAGCTTTTTAAGAAAGGCTTTTTCAAAAACACAGAAAACAATAAAAATAAATTAGCACTTAGTCCTGTAGTAGAAATGTTAATACTCGCTCGAGATGGTAAACTTTCCGAAGACGATGCCATCTCGGCCATAGCGCAATATCGGCAACAGGATATCCGCGATGATCAATTAAAATATTTTGAACGCAACAGTCTCGCTAGTCAGGTTGCTTTCGATATCTCCGGTGGAACAAAAGGGTATTCTTATCGGGCCTCTGCTGGGTACGACCGTGCGCTCGAAAATCAGCGTGGACAAGAACATGATCGCTATACGGTAGGCCTTAACAATGTTTATCAGTTAAATTCGCGGTTGGAGCTGGGACTAGGAGTCAACTTTGTTAAAACTCTAGCTGAAAACAATAATGTTAATTTTGTTCCTTTTTATCCGTATGGCAGATTAAAGGATGACAGTGGAAATAATATGTCTTCCATTAAACTACGACAGCCCTATATATTAGAACAGCCAACAAAGGGTTTGTTGGACTGGCAATATAGACCTTTGGACGAACTCGCTTTGAATGATGATAATACGAACGTATCTGATTATCGGATCAATACCTCCCTGAAATATAAAATTTGGAACGGATTGTCAACCCAATTTCTATATAACTATACAGGTAGTAGAAGTAACCGAATCAATAATCAGCATGAGGAGTCTTATTTCACTCGGGATCTGATCAACCGCTACACAGCAATCAATAAAGATGGCAGCTTGAGTCGGGCGGTTCCCATAGGTTCAGTTGTAGATGGCTATTTATCAAAAATGGATGCTCATAATTTCAGGTGGCAGCTTGATTTTCAACATAAGTTTGGTGCCGTGCATGATCTAAATGCAATCGGAGGGATAGAAGTAAGAGCAATTAACTCGGAGAATTGGATCAACAGATCGTATGGATATCAAGAAGATACAGGTAAGGGAATTTTAGTAGATTATCTAACGCGTTTTCCGCAATACATTAATCCGGCAAGCTCCTCCCAGATACCTAATATTGATGACCATAAAGGGAATGCTGATCGATTTTTATCTTATTATATGAATGCTGGCTATTCTTACCGAAATAGATACAGCCTTTCTGCCAGTACACGCTTCGATCAAAGTAATCTGTATGGCGTAAAGACCAATGAGAAAGGTGTTCCATTGTTTTCCGTTGGTGCTGCCTGGACTTTGAGTTCTGAACCATTCTATTCACTTGATTTTCTCCCTTACCTTAAGTTGAGGGCGACCTATGGAAGGAGCGGTAACACGTCCAACTTCTATTCGGCTAATATCATAACTTCTCTTGCCAACGCTTCATCTTCACCGATCGGTGAACCGTATGCCGTTGTTGAAAACCCGCCAAATCCGAGCTTACGTTGGGAGAAAATGGCCATGTTTAATGTCGGAATGGATTTTGCAATGAAGGCTAATCGCATAACTGGAAGTATTGAATACTATACAAAACGTAACCACGATCTCTATGGATCGGTACCTTATCCGTACTCTACGGGTGTAATGTTTTTTAAGGGAAATGTAGCCAGTACAAAGGGAAACGGTTTGGATCTGACTATAAATGCTAGCATATTAGACAGAGATATTAAATGGTCGGCGACAGGTCTATTATCTTGGACAAAGGATATTGTGGTGGATGTCCCGGAACAGTCCATTTCCTCGGGTTTTCTTGATGGCAATCTAGTGCCGATCAAGGGTAAGCCGCTCTATGGCATTTCTAGTTATCGCTGGGCAGGTTTAGATCCATCAAATGGAGATCCTATAGGTTATTTAAATGGCTTGGAGAGTAAAAGTTACAGTAAGATCATAAGTACTGCGACATTAGAGAATATTGTTTTTAATGGGTCGGCAATACCACTTTATTATGGCTCGCTGAGAAACACGTTTGCCTATAGGAATTTCTCGCTATCCTTTTTGATTAGCTATCGATTGGGCTATTTCTACCATCGTGAATCTGTTGTTTACGGTAATAACTTTGGACTGGGGTCTACTACAGGTGGGACACCTACCCATGGCGACTACGGCAAACGATGGAAGGCAATAGGTGATGAACTCCATACGCAGGTGCCGTCCGTACCCTTGAGCAATGTTAGTGGAAGAGATGATTTCTACAAATATTCGGAGGTATTGGTGGAGAAAGGGGATCATATTCGATTTCAGGATATCCGATTGGATTATATGTTTTCCAATAAACAGAATCTGCCATTTCGTACAATGGGCTTATATGCTTATGCCAATAATATTGGGTTGATCTGGAAAGCCAACAAGCAACATATAGATCCGGATTATCGGAATATGCCGCTGCCCTTAACACTGTCCTTAGGCATTAAAATAGGTTTGTAAATTAAAAAATCGATCACATGAAAAATTATATAATAACTTTTAGCATTATATCTTGCTTCTTTTTTTGTGGCTGCAAAAAAGAATTTTTGGATAAGAAACCGAGTTTATCGGTTATCGTTCCGACAAAAATTTCAGATTTTAGGGCCTTAATGGATGATCCCTATATTTTCATCTATTACGGTGTTCCCATGTTGGGGACGATATCATCCGATGATTTTGTTGCATCCGATGATATTATTGGGATATTGTCAACAGCAGAACGCGGTGCATATCTCTGGGAAAAAGCTATGGATGGAAATGATAATGACTGGTACTATGGCTATCAACAGGTTTTTAATTCAAATTTAGTATTGGACGGATTAGCAAAATTAAAAGGAGAGGATAATGGGAGTGTAGCCTATCGTAATCTGCAAGGTACAGCGCTTTTTTGGAGATCATTTGCTTTTCTAAATCTGCTGGAAGGATTTGCAAAATCTTTCAATAGCAGTACGGCCAATCATGATCTTGGTATACCTTTGCGGACAGCTGCGGACGTCAATGCAAAATTTGATCGTGAAACTGTGGAGAAAGGATTTGAAAAAATTGTTACCGATCTGAAGCAGGCCGTAAATCTTTTGCCTAATGTAGAAAAACATAAGAGCCGACCAACGCGGAATAGCGCATTGGCATTATTGGCACGTGTATACTTGCTAATGGGTGATTATGCGAATGCAGGAGAGTACGCCGATCTAAGCCTAAAGGAAAATCATGCATTATTGAATTATCGTACTTTGGATCCCCATGCGTCAAGACCCTTTCCGCTGGGTTTGAGTGGTGTTAATCCCGAAATCTTACTGTATACATGTATGACGCGTAGTATTTTTCTTCAATCGACCTTAACTGGGGTAGACCCTAAATTATTTGGGGAATATCGTGATGGGGATCTCAGGAAGGATTTATATTTTGAAGATAGCGGATTGGGATTTTACAATTTTAAAGGGAGCTATACCGGGGATTCGGAATATTTTGCGGGTTTGACTACGAGAGAACAATTTTTAATTCGAGCCGAATGCTATGCGAGATCGGGAAATGTGGATTTGGCGATGGCCGATTTGAATGCTTTGTTGGTAACGAGGTGGGATGATCGTTTTGTGAACCTAAAGGCTAAGTCCAAAGAGGAAGCTTTGTCAATGATTCTCCAAGAAAGGCGGAAAGAGCTGATAGGACAAGGTTTAAGATTTTCAGATCTTAGACGCCTGAATTTGGCCCCGGAAAGGGCGGTGACCTTGACAAGGAAATTTAATGGTGTAGACTATAGCTTACCTCCCAATGATGATAGGTATGTTTTTCTGATCCCATTTCAAGAAGTCCAGATGACCGGAATTACACAAAATATCAGATAAAAAAAGAAGGCGTATTGTAAACGCCTTCTTCTGTTTTACTACATTGCGGTTTAACTATTGATAGTTTCCACGAACGATGAGTGTTGCGCCTGGATTGGCAGAAACATCGTTTGTAGTGGTTTCAGGCATCGATTCAAACTCACCCGAACAGATTTTGTTGAGGTTTGTTTGACATTGTGCACTTCCCGGAGCTGGTGGTGTGTCGTGCCATTCGCTATCGTAAAAATAATAGCGTTGCGATTGTTTCAAGGGATTGTTAGTTGCGAATACAAAGCCTGTACCTAAAAGTACTGCGATCAATGCAAGGTTTAATTTTCTTGTTTTCATGATGATTGGTGCCTTTTTGCTAAAAAACACAAAACTTTAAATTTATAATTTGTTTGTTTGCCGAATTGTTGATGGGGATCGACTAGCTGCTCTACGCTTCCCCGTTCCGATAATGATCTTCTTACGTATAGTGATCGGGACTTAATAATACTGTTTGCTCGACCTCCTTTCTTTAATTAAATACACAAATCCCAAAATTGCTATTCCGAGGAAAAATAGATTAAATACAAAATGGGCTTTCCAGCTGATGGTCGTGATGACACCGCCACAAATACAAGGAATGTGATCAAAATAACCACGTATGATCAATAGGATGTAAAAAGTAAAAATACTGAGTAGACCGAAGGAATAAATAAATCCAAGCTTTCTATACCGTTCGATATAAAGAAGTATTATCGCCATGATCTGCGAAAGTGGTAAAAGATAAAATAGCACCGCCGAAATCTCTGCAGGAAAAACCTGATTATCCAATTGATAACGAAAAAAATTAAGGTCAGCTAGTTTTGATAATACAGTATAGACAAACAATAGAATCAGAATAGCGGATGACACACTAGAAACAGAAAGACGTAGCGCAATCCATTTGAGCATCTTCTGCCTTGAATTACCAGACTTTATATCACCTTCGTTTAAGTATTTGGACGTTTTCATATCTCTTTTAATTTTTACCGAAGTTACATTGAATTAGAACTTCACCGTTAGGCATTTCCTGATCGACGGATAGGCATCTATTGATGATGTCGCTCAAAACAGGTAGTCCGTTAGTTGATAAGGATAGCGTGTCGGAAATTCATGATAGACATGGAGGTAAGCGAGCACAAGAGGGCAGACCGCTCGCCTGTTAAATAGATCAATAATGGCCCTGAAGTCGAGTGGATCGATCGGTGTACGGTCGTATTCATATAGAATCTCCAAAATATCCGTTTGAACTTGCTGGCGCTGATTTTCTTTTTCCTCAGCATCAAGGTCACGAAATAAGAGATCTTCATGTAACCTTTGTAGTTCGGCAATGCCCAAAAGCTCGTTATGATAATAATCGAGCTTGAAACCATGTCGCTTTAATATGGAAAATAAGACTTCTAAACAATAGTGTACTTCCATTTCGTCGAGATAAGGGGGAGGAAAAGCAAAATTCATGACTTCTGCCCAGTCTTCGCTGATTTGCCCGTTTTCATGGGCCACCTGGATCACGATGTCCTCAAAGTCAATCTCATCGAAGTAATAGAGCCCGGGCCCATGAGGTTGGTAAAGGTTGGAGACAAAGGTGATTTCCAATAATATGCAGGTCAGGATGTAAAATAACTCGAGATAGTCATTGTGAAGTGGGGGAAAGGTGATGTATAGATACTCCTCCATACTCATTTCATTTTCTGGAGAGGGCGTATAATCCAAGAGGATGGAGTTGCCTTCCTGAGCGTTGTTTTGGTTGGTATCCTCATTGCGATAGTCGTTGTAGAACATCTGGCGACAAGCCATCAGCTCCTGATGAAAAGAGCTCTCTTTCCAACCCGCTGGAGCAAGATGTGCCATCACTACGGGGATGACAGCATAGGTGTCTTGGAGGATGTCGTGGGTAATTTTTGAATTCAGTTTTTTGTTGTTTTCAAATTTCATGTTTCGTTTATCTGGTTTGTTTCTAGCGTTTGAGTTTTTGTTCGCTTGCTGCTTTAAACTGGCTGGCAGTCATCCCGGTCGCATTGTGGATAAACCGGTTCATTTCACTATGACCGCTGAATCCCGTTTCCTCGGCCGTTGCGGCAAGTTTTTCATGTTCAATAATGACTTGCTCGATCAGGGCAAGCAGCAAGTTTGTTCGTTCTTCCTGCATAGTCATATTGAAATATTTATGGTAAGCCCGGCTTAAGACGGCAGAGGCCATATGCAGGATCTTCGCGATTTCCTTAATATGGCATTGTGCGCCTTCATGTGAAATCATGACTGCAAGGAGTTGTTTGGCCCGTACGGGCACTGGCAGATCGTTGTACTTATCTTCCAGTAGTTTAAAGCGGCTCAGATTGATCAAAAAGATCAGGTGTTTGAGCAGGATATGCTCATTGTTTAGTGTATGTGGATTTAATCTGCCAAAGATAATGCGCAGGTATTTGATGGTAGTAGGGCCGACGCGAAAATCTATGCTCTTCATCGTCAGTGGTGACCGCTCTTTTTTAGCTTGAATGAGTTGTTTGAGAAATCTAAACTGTTGTAGCGCAGGTGGTCTAAACATGCCGGCATCAATGACAAAGCCGATCACTACATGATGGCCAGCAGGGAGCTGTAGTTTATAATGTCCTTTGGCGAGGTAAAAATAAGTCCCTTGACCTGGGGATAACTCGAAGGTAAAATCCTGATTTTCCTTTTTACCAAAAATCGATTGCTCTGTGAGTAAGGGGTAGAGGAGATGGAGATCTTCCAGCGTAATCTCGAAATGGAGCTCCATTGGTTCCGGTAGCCAATATTCATAATAGTAGAGATAAGCAAAGCGCCCGTCAAAAAGTTGCTCAGAAATTTGGTTCGTTGGCGATTCCCAATGTGCTTCTTGCGCATAACGTATAGGGAAAGTGATAGGCTGCTTTGCGCAAGAAACTATCCTATAATCTGCTGTTAAGGTGAAATTATATGGCTTTTTCATCTTTTGTTTATAATAAGTTAAAAGATGATTTTATGAAGTTTAATTGGAGGGAGCCAAATAAAATTGTACATGACCTGTTTTTTGATGCAGTTGACGGAAATAAATTGTAGTTGACATTTTTTGAATGTGGATGACAGATTTAAGTTGTATTTGAATTGTAGGTGACATTAACCTGTATATGTACAATTTTTTTTGAACCGATTTATTTGTTCTAACATATTTGCCACCGTCGGATCCGATATGGAGTAGTCAAGAGTTCGACAAAGGGAAGGTACAATCCTTTGAAGGACCAATTGTAAATCAAAGATAGTATGAAATGAAAATCTTGAAAGATCAGGTATTCAATGGCATAGATCAGGCAATGGAAGCGCAGTCTATTTTACAATGGGATGAGCTGCAATCTTTTATTTCCGGTGAGGTCAAAGATGAGGAGAGTTGTCCCATCTTAACTTTCTAATTCGCGCAGCCAAATACCCTTGTGGGAGGAATGAAAACGATAGTGTTTTCTTCCTCCCTTCTATAAATCGACTTAAATGATATATTCAGAAGACAACCACAGCTGGAACTATGCGTTATTCTCGGCGCACCTGCACCGCTATATGCCCGAATTGAAATGGGAGCAGCACCAATTTATTTATGAACAATGGCACCATTATCATTCGCCCAAAACTTTGCAATCTAATTTCATATGGAATAGTGACGCAATCAATGAACTACGTGAAGCCGAGCCTAGCATATTGGTGGTGTACCACTTGGGGATGCATGCCTATATTCCTCAGGTATTAGCCGAAAATAATATCCAGTATGATCTATTAATGGATAGAAAAGTATTTGAAAAGCACGGAGAGCATATGTCAGCGCTGCGTGATGTATGTCATGAAAAGGGGACGACATATCGTTTTTTAATGAGTGACGATCCAAGTGTACTACTTAAGGCAAGGACGACGATTCGTGCGGGAAGACATTTGCTGATATTTGCCGACGGAAATAGTGGAACGACGGATACACTGGACCGCAAACTAAAAATTAATTTTTTGAAAAGCAGCATTTATGTACGCAAAGGTATTGCAATACTGAGCTTTTTACTGCAACTACCGATTGTCCCGCTATCTCATACCGTTAAAAATGGATGCCATTACCTGTTTAGTGATGAGACGATTCATCGAACGAAACATGAAAAGAGGGAAGACTATCTATTGCGTAGTATGCAATTGCTGTTTCAATTCTTGGCCCATCAAATCAAAGACGAACCTTGGCGTTGGGAATGCTGGGCATATCTGCATGAGCTCAATTGTTATAAAATCGGACCGTATAAGACGCCTAATTTTAGTTTGAAATTAGCAGAAAATATTCACATTCAACTCAACGAAAAGAATGGAATATTTAATAGAAAATATTTTTGTTACCAATTTGTATAAAAATATTTTTTTAACTTAAACTTGTTAAGTAAACTGACGGGTTACCATGCGAAACATACTTCATTTAGCGTATCAGAATATGCTTGTTTTTGCTTTTATGTTGACTTTAGTAGGGTTGGCAAATTTGTTATGGAGTGAAGAAGCTATTCCCTTTATCCAGATTGTAATCGCTGCATCTTTGTATACATTATACAGTTATGTAATTGCTTTACTGTACTTATATATCTGGAAAGAAGGGAATAAACGAAGAATAATAAGTGTAGCGCTGTATATCCTTATTTCCTTGACTGTTATTCCCTGCATCTATAACTTAATTTACACGATACTTCCGAAGGTTAATATACATTTCTCCCGTCATGTGCAATCCGCTAATCTGCCAAAGTTTTATTTTAGGATTATCAGTGGATATCTAGTCGCTAATTTACTAGCGGCAGGAGTTTTCTTTCGTTATAGGGGACTTCTATTAAAAAAAGAAAGAAATGAACTGAATGGGGACTTGAAACAATTTAGGGAAAGGGCTTTGGGTATTCAATACACCTCGCATTTCCTGACAACGATATTTCTGACAAGCTTTGGTAAAATGTTGATCGATGAGGAGCCTGCCAATAAACGTACAAAACGGGATATCATCCAGTTTTTAGCTTATTTGCTGGAACTTGAGAAAAATGGTGAACTCAAACCTTTTGAGGAAGAGCTTGACGAGCTTAATTGTTTCGTAAGGCTATTACAGGATTACTATGGAGAAAGGGCTGTTCGCTATGAGCCGCCAACAGGAAAGGCTATTTATCCGGCAATACCAACAGGCATATTATTCTTCCCGCTGGAAAACTGTCTAAAACATGCCCTGATTTCGGCAGATTATCCAATCGTATTCACGCTCCTGAGCAACGGGGTAGAAATGTCTTTGTGTTGCACAAACCATTGGGCACCCAAAAGTGATAAAATCAGCGCTGAAACTGGCTTTGGATTACTGCGCGCGAAACTGGAACAAGTAGATTATCAGACCACACTGGAGACACAGCAGCAAAATGGGATCTTTTCCATACATATTAAACTAAAATTTTTTGAAAAGAAATGAATAAGCTAAATTATAGGGTATTGATCGTGGACGATGAACCCAGTTCGTTGGTATATGTGCTGATGTCCTTAAAAGAGCTTCCTTTTATCAATGAGGATATCGAGATCGTGAATAAGCCCGTGCAAGCCATTGAATATTTGAAAGAAAATGAAGTGGATATTTTGATACTGGATATGGACCTTGGCGATGCCGATATCGATGGAATCAAACTGGCTAAATTGATCCCAAATCCGCCATTGATGGTAGCCTGTTCTGCGCATACAGATTATGTCTTTAAAGCCAATGAGGCTGGTATCTATACTTATTTTAGTAAAAAGATTAGTTTTAACGCCTTAAAGGCGAAAATGGAAGATGTAGTCGAGATGGTCGACAAAAGATTGGATAAGAAAACGCGTGATGTAAAAAGCCTAAGGATGAAAAGTCTCGAAAACAAAATGATAGAAATAGAAGTTGATCAAATTTACTATGCTTTTGTCGACGATAACAAAATAGATATTTTCATGGCAGAAGAGGCCTATCGATGTGGTGGAAACCTTAGAGCATTACAATCCGAGCTTCCGGTCGCTAAGTTTGCGCGTCCACGACGTAATACCTTGGTTAATTTAGCGAAGGTTGATCTAGTACGCACAGATGAATTATACTTGATGAAACCAAGAAATACTTTTCCTATTTTAATGACGAGATCTTATAAAGAGAATTTTAAACACCAATATGAAGTATATAAACAAAATAATAAGTAAAGGGTAGGCTGCCCTCATTTCATGGTATCGACCAATGGAATATTTTATGTCACAATTGGATGAAATCGTACAATTGTTGCGAGAAATCAATGCAAAGCTATCAGCACACCACCTCTTTTCAGAGTCTGGACAAATGACAAAGTGGAACATTGATGAATTGATGACCCGCATGGCTGTGGTGTCAAAACTAGGTATTTCCGAAAGAACCTACAACCGCTGGGTGAAATCGGGTGTCCTTAAGCCCATTTATCTGGGTAACAAACATTATTACCGCGAAGAGGATCTGCAGGATGCGATCAAGCGGAGTATCGCTAAGGGACTAATTTGAGTCTTAGTGTTTAGTAGGCTGATCTTTTATGAAAAGGTTGGCCTTTTTTTATACTCATTTTTCATTGCTGATTCATGGCCAATTCTTTACTTGTTGTGGCGTATTGATTTGGTATTGCTAGTATACTGGCTTGCCATTTCCTTACTGATTGCTTACCTATACTAGGCTACTTCATTGCTTATCCTTTGCTCTTTCTCTGCCTATCCTTTGCTATTTCTTTGCCTATCCGTTGGTATTTCTTTGCTGTTTATCTGCTTAGACCTTGTCATATTGGCAATGAAGCGGCCTTTGGACGACCTAAAAATAGCCTCAAACTGACAAAGAATGACTAAGCGAGAAGCGGATGAGTCTGTATCGAAACCGCTCGAAAAATACAGTATTTCCCAACCTATAGCTCGGTTTGTATGTCGCCAAAAATGGCATTTTCAGACAAATGACGCAAGATGGCGCCATTAGGCCAACAGCGCTGACAAACCACTTTACCTTAGTGTCATGATATCGATATCGTGGCTGCCTGCAGCGCCACATGATGGTTAAATATTTTAAAAAAATAATAGTATGGCAAGATTTATAAAAGGAATTCATGGGGCCTACCAAGGTAAGGTCGGCAACATCGTAGGTTCGTCGTGGCGGGGTATAGACTATGTACGGTCACTTCCAAAGAAAAGTTCGAAGGCAGCATCGGAAGACCAGCTGGCACAGCGCATGAAGTTTGGGATGACAACCAGTTTTCTCAAATCCATTAAAGATGTACTGATGCTGGGTTTTTCGGACAGCAAACAAAGAAACAAAACGGGCTACAATGTAGCTTTCCAACAATTTATCAATAATGCGTTTCAGGGGACTTACCCCAATTTTACGGTCGACTATAGTGCCGTGAAAATCGCAAGTGGCGGATTGGCCGCTCTGGTAGGATTAGAGACAGTTGAAGCTTTTCCAAAAGTATTGACGTTGACCTGGGATCCGATCGGAAACCGCTTCAATGCGTTTGATGATGATCAGGTCCTTGTAATTCTGTACGATGTAACAGAAAACCTCTTTTTTGCATTTGAAGGTGCAACACGACTTGATGCCGCAATGGATATTACGCTGCCAGACAGCTATACCGGTAAGACAATAGTCGGCTGGACATTTAACATCCATCGGGACGGAGTGATGACATCAAGCAGTCAATATTTAGGTGAATTTGTGCTTACATAGCTGTGTGGATTTATGGAGACTGCTCTTTCGGGAGCAGCTCCTTTTATTGAAATGAATTGATTCGATTAGGTAAAATTTAAAAACAAACAAATGAAAATAGTACAAAAACAATTGGTCGCGGATATTGCTGATATCTATTGGCCTTTGACAGGGAGATGGGTACTGGGCATTAGTATGGTCTGTCTTATGGTATTTTTTATTGCTGCAGGCTTTCTGCTGCAAGCGATAGATCCCACGGCAGGGGTCGTGGATATCGGTATTCTTTCGGTATTGTTCTTTGCCGTATTGGCGGCTCTATTGATCATCTACTGCTGCTACTGGCTACAGGAGATCCTCTGGCAGCCTTTTAAGCTCTTTCGTCAGCAATTTAGTGTTCACTTTAATCAATTGACATCATGGCAACAATGCATTATTTATTTTTCGGTTTTCTTTCTGTCGCTGTTCTCTTTCTTGGCGGTTTTGGCAATGCTGCTATAGCCGATGAGGAGCAGTCAGGCCGCTATGCTGAGCTCCGTGGCTCGGCTCTTTTTACGCACTACGCTAGTTTGGTCGCACGTGAACGTATAGCGGCTATCGCCGTACAGGAAATTGGTGTGCAGGAAGCCACAGGCAATAACGATGGCAAGCGGGTCGAAGAATACCTAGCGTATACTGGTCTTGGAAAGGGCCATGCCTGGTGTGCCGCTTTTGTCTCCTGGTGTTATGGCCAGGCGGGCCTTGCTGTTCCGCGCAATGCCTGGAGTCCGGCACTGTTTCCGATGGCTCGTCGGTATAAGGCCCAGCAGATCAGGCAGGGGACTGTGCGGCAGGCAGATCTCTTTGCCATCTATAGCTCCAGTTTTCAGCGTATCAACCATGTGGGGATTGTGCGCAAAAAGGAGGGCAATTGGATCGTGACCGTGGAAGGGAATGTGGACAATCGTGTGTTGTGCAAGCGGCGTCCTTTGGCTACTATTTATGCTTTTTCAAATTGGCTGGATTGAGGGGAGGGGATATGGAAACGTATATGTACAAACGGTTATTTTTTTCTATAGTCTTCTTGTTATTTTGTTCCTGTAAACTTTATCAAAGCGAGCGGAAAGAAGCTCTGCGGGAAGAACAAACGCAGTCAAAATACAAGCAGCAACTCGATATTTGGTACAGCGGACAGAGAGACAGCCAATCGCGGCATTGGCTTTTTTTGACGGATAGCAGTTTTCGCTTTCACCCCGATAGTGGTTTGATCGGTCAAAAGGGGCAGTTTGCCATGCTGGAATCTCAGGTAAAGATAAGTAATAAACAGGAGGCTTCTACAAACAGCAGCGCTAGCCGCGTAAAAACACTGCAGCAGCAAAGCACAGAAAAATGGAGTGCATGGGTAGTCCCCAATCTCTGGCTCATCGGATTGTTGTTAGTGGCATTTGCACTAACTTGGAAATTTCGAAGCTTTTTTTAAAACATGATGTTGCTCGCAATCATAAATGGGCAACCATAAATTCCAGTGATAGACAATTTCCTTTTTCGGTCAATCAGGAGGTTTGGTCAGTAAACAAGAAAGCCGCAAAGAATATATTTCTTTACGGCTTTCTCCTATTTAAGGCTTTTGACAATAGGCGGATACCAATACCCGGCGTCCATTTATTTTTTTAATTCCGGAAGCTGAACGATCTTGATGACGTTTTGGTCACTGATATAGCGTTTAGCAACAGCGTTAACTAGCGCTGGGGTCAGCTGATCGCGTAACGATGCACGTTCAAAAATACGGTACATATCATCGCCATTATACAGATTGCTGTACAGGTAGTTCGACCAAAAATCATTTGTTTTCAGCGCGGATTCGTAGTTTAGCTTGTCATTCGCTTTGAATTTGTCGAGATTGGCAACAGAAGGCCCTGCTGTTTTTAATTTCTCAATTTCTTCAAGTGAATACTTCGCGAGTTTGTCCGCATTGGCCACCGAACAGCTGAAAGCTACAGTAAGCGTATATCGTGCATCGGGCAGCTTAATATAGTCCATTTGTATAGATGGCGAATACACACCGCCCTCTTCCTCACGCAATCTTTCCAACAAGCGGATGTCCAATACTTCCCGAAAGGCCTGCAATGCCATGTTATTTGCCTCACTATAGTCATACGGGCCCGAGAGCACGAGATAGACCATCGCTTTGTCTTCTTTGCTCAGCGCCAGCTTTTTCTCGATCTTTCCTGCAGGAATGTGGATGTTTAAATTACGGTAAGCGGGTGCTTTCGACGAGATGCTCGGTAGTCCACCAATATACTTGGCAAGCAAGGGCTTTATTTTTTCAATATCAAAGCTGCCCACAAAAGTAAAATTGTATCCCGAAGCATTGGCAAAACGTTCTTTGTAGATGTCCAAAGCACGCTGAGGATTGATCTGATTGATTTTAGCCAGTGTTAGGCCTGTCCGTCGGATGTTATTGCCCGAAAGGATGGCCATCACCGAGTCTTGGAATACAGCGTCGCCATTCTTGTCGCGGTCTTTAAGCCCGTCTTTGGCATTGGCCAGGATACCGGCAACAATGGTCGTGTCCAGACGCGGTTCTGTAAAATATCCATACATCATCTGCAGGGCAAGTTCCAGATCTTTGTTATTGGCGTAGCCGCTCACGCCCTGGGCAGTCTCACTAATAAAGGGGGAAGCCGAGGCCGTTCGTCCGGCTAATGATTTTTCAAATTGGTCGGCAGTATAGTTGCCCAGTCCGCTGGCAGCAATAAGGCCAATGGCATTCGTCGCGCTCTGAAAATCTTGGTCATCGTAAAGCGATGTTCCACCGTAGGAATATCCCTGAAAGGTGATCTGATTGTTTTGGTAGTTGGTCGGTTTTAAGACTACCCGGACTTCGTTGCTCAACGTCAAAGTCGTGGTTCCTAACCTGCTGTCTTTTTCTTCTTTAACAATTGTACCGGGCTGTACTTCCTGTTTGAGCAGTGGCAGGTCGTTGGCTTCCTCCGAGAATGCAGTCTGCTTCTCTTTGGACAACGTAGCGATCCAACTGTTGATATCGGCCTCTTTCGGCAGATTTGCCTGATCGGCTTCAGGAGCTGAAATAATGATGTCGCGGTTGCTATCGGTTAGATACTGTTGCAAGAGCTGCTGGATATCCGAAAGGCTGACCGCCGGAAGCATTTCGCGCGTCAATTTCATCTCATGATCGATACCCGGAGAGGCTACACCGTTCAGAAAATGCTGGATATATTCCTGCACGTACTGTTCGGATGCAATTTTGTCTTTTTCTTGCAGCATATTTTCCATTCCGCTCATATATGTATCTTTAGCGCGCTGCAGCTCCGTGGCTGTAAATCCATATTCTTTGGCTCGCAGCAGCTCGCGCCATACTGCATCAAATCCTTCTTTCAGACGGCTGGGTTTGGCGGTGAGCTGAATCTGGAATACATCCAGTCCGCCCATAAAGCCATTTAGTGATGCCCCGCCGCTCAAGAATGGCGGATTGGATAGCCGAAATAACGGACTATATCGCCCTGCCATCATGGTGTTAAACAAGGTCTTGATCAGGTTGTGCTTATAGTCGGCGAGGTTTCGTAATTTACGTTCGGGGTGTTTGATGCTAATCGCAATGGAGGTTGCTGTAATTTCCGGATCTGTCACCACCATAAATTGGTTCTTGCCCTGCAGTGGAATGTTGTATGTTTTTCGCGCTGTTGGCTGCAAAGGATTTTTGAGCGACGAAAACTGTTTTTTCAGCGTTTGCTCGGTCTGGTCAACATCAATATCACCGACGACAATAACGGCTTGCAGGTTGGGGCGGTACCAGCTTTTATAAAAATGTTCAATTTCCTCATAAGGGAAATGCTGAATGACTTCCTCGGTACCAATTGGAATTCGCTGTGCATACAGGGAATGATTGAGCGCGACAGGTAAAGTCTTGTCCTGGATGCGCTCGCCCAGGCTCTTGCCAGCACGTTTTTCTTCCAATATCACGCCGCGCTCTTTGTCGATTTCGCGATGTGTCAGACTGATACCCTGTGCCCAGTCTTGAAGAATCTGAAAGCCGTTGCCAACAAGTTTGCCATCATTGGAGGGCAGCTGCAGTTGATAAACGGTTTCGTTGAAGCTGGTATACGCGTTGATATCGGCACCAAAGCTGATACCATTTTTTTGCAGGTAGTCAACTAGGCTGTTGTCGGGATAGTGCGTCGTGCCATTGAAGGCCATATGCTCCAGAAAATGCGCCAGCCCACGCTGCTTTTCGTTCTCCAGGATAGATCCCACCTTGTTGACCAGATACATATAAACACGTTCTTGGGGTTCGGTATTCTTACGGATATAATAGGTGAGTCCATTGGCCAGTTTACCATAACGGACGCTTTTGTCAAAAGGTAAAGCGGTGGTATCGGCTTCGTGTTTTGTCCATACGATTTCCGTCGCTCCGGGGGTGCCACTGCTATGGGCAAGCACCGGACTAAAACCTAACAGCGAAAGGTAGAGCAGTCTTTTTAAATGCATATAATTGTGATAAAATTGCGAATTAGAATATGTTTTTTAGTGTTTCATAAAGGGCGTCGCCGCGTAGGTTGATGCCGATGATTTTCCCAGTGGGATCCAAGAGATAATTGGAGGGGATACTTTTGATATGGTACGCTGCGCTCACCTGACCATCCGGATCAACTACATTGGTCCAGGTCATGCCATCGTCCGACACGGCTTTTTTCCAGCTGCTGAGCGCGAAATCTGTGGAGACACCCAATACTTCAAATCCATTTGCCTTAAAAGCATTATAGGCTTCTTGCACATGCTCGTTTTCTACGCGGCAGGGTACACACCAACTAGCCCAGAAATCAACGAGTACATATTTGCCCCGAAAGTCGGACAGCTTCACCTGATGACCGGTAGTATCGGTCAATGCAAACGCTGGTGCGATATCACCAATCTTTAGATTTTTAAGATTGGCAAGCTGCTCTTGGACCTCCTGGCCCAACGGCGAATCTTGAAGGGCAGGCGTTAACTTGCCAAACAGCTCCGATACCAGTTGCTGATTGCTGGAATCTTTTAGCAGTGACTGTAGTTTAAAAAGGCTCAATACACGATCGCTATGCTGCTGCACATAGTTGACCTGAGCTGTCTGTAGTGCCGCAGACCACTTGTTGAGGCTCGCGTCAATCGTGTTGATGGTAGCCCGTGCCGGCGAATCCATGCGAAAACTATCTTGGGAAAAAGCGTTCTCTGCCTCGAAATAGGCAGCCATTAGCGTATTGATGCTGTCGAGTATGATTTCGTTAGCTTTGTCAAAACTTCTGGCTTCGGTATTGAGTGCTGAACCAGCAATCTCCGCTTGGTTGAGCTGACCAAACCGGGCCCGAATGTTAATCTTGCCCGGGTGAAGATAAAAATCCAATGTTTCTGATCGTTCCCCTGTAGCATTCATGTAAAATAGATTCGCAATTTCAGGTCCTTCGGAAGTACCTGTAAAGCGAAAATGGCCTTGTTCCAGCCGGGCAGAATCAAGTGGGAGATCGGAGCCAAAGCGTTGCAGAAACAGTTTTCCCTGTTGATTTTTTGGTACGCCCGCAAGCGTTCCCTGAAGCTGGTAGGTTGCTTTTTCCTGCGCCTTGACGAAGCATATGGAATAAAGAAAGGCAAAAGCTAATAGCGTAACTTTCATTGTATATCGTGTTTAGTTGTTATATCCCGGGTTTTGCATTAATTGCCTGTTATTTTGAAGTTCAACGGTGGGCAAAGGGTAGAGCTGGGCAAACGCCTTCCAGGTGGTCGGTTTTGCTTTTTTCATCACATTATCGGCTAGTCCCAAGCGTTTGAGAGTAAACCAACGGTCGCCCCATTCGAAACAGAGTTCGACACGGCGCTCCTGCACGATAGCTGCTCTCGCCTCTGATTTGGATAATCCACTGGATAAATCCGAAATTCCCGCGCGCCTGCGTAAGATATTGATATCATCAACAGCGGTTGAGAGACCAAGCTCCAGACGTGCCTCGGCACGGTTGAGGTATTGTTCGCCTAGGCGCAACACCGACGTATACTCATTGTTTGCAGATCCTGCTTCGCCGTCCGAACGGTATTTGTTGATCTGATAGCCGTTTACTGTTTCTTCAAAACGGACGAAGTTTTCTTTTCGTTTATCGTTCTCCTCAAAGGCTGGCAATAGACCTGTTGCATCTTCAGTTATGCCAAAGCTGGCAAACTCTCCCTTTATCCCCACCCCAATCGACGCACCCATGATGTTCCATAGCTGTAAAATCTGTTCGGGATTGTTTTTGGTGAAGATATCCATTGGCTCTCCCCCGTCGGCGCGATCAAAATGTCCCAGTTGAAACAATTGCGACTGCCCGATCACCCGACTGGCGGCCTGCTCAGCTTTTGTCCAGTCTTTGGTAAATAGGTATACGCGCGACAACAGTGCCAATGCAGCCCACTTATTGGCCTTCACGCGCTCGCCCGGATAATCCGAGCCTAAAAGCTGGCTGGCATCTTCCAGATCCTGAATGATCTGCGTATACACTGCCGCTACCGCTGCGCGCGGTTTGAGACGTTCTTCCGGGTAATTGGTCGTCAGCACCAAAGGCACATCGCCATAGAGATTGACCAAAAAATAGTAATTGAGGGCCCGCATAAATTTAGCTTGGCCGATGGCTTCATCCTTACCAGCTTGCGTCATGCCCTTGGATTGCCCAACGCGTTCAATGATTGCATTACTAACCCCAATGATGGAATATAGATTTCCCCAAAAGTCATTCGTCTGCGCCGAAAAGGGATTGAGGTTGTAGCTGTACATAAAGCTATACCCGGGGTTAAAGCTATTCATACCGGGTATCAGCTCGTCGGAAGATAATCCCGTGTTCAGTGAAAGATCATTTTGATAAGCAGCAAATCGGCCATACATCCCTACGACCACACTGTCGGCCATGGTGTCATTCGCATAAATTTGATCCGTCGTGTAGATATATTTTGGTGTCACCTCCAGCAGCTTGTTGCAGCTGCTTGCACCTAAGGCAACAGGTAATAGGAAGCTGAATAATTTGATATAGTTGGTTTTCATGTCCGTTGTCTTAATGGTTTAAAATGCAGTCCGTATCCCCAGTGTAAATGTCCGAAGCATGGGCATGTCCACGCCGGTCTCTGGATCGGTACCCTTATAACTTGTGATGGTCAGTAGATTTGCGCCCGTCGCATAAGCACGCAGGTTTTTAAGTTTTAGCTTCTCAAGCATTTTACCCGGTACCGAGTAGCTTAAGGTAATATTGCTTAAACGGATGTACGACCCGTCCACAAAATTGGCACTCGATGAATTGTAGTCCGACATGGTACTAGAATTGGTGGTGTAGGCCGGAAATTTAGCTTCCTCACCCGGATGTTGCCATCTTTTCAAGACAATTGCGGGGGCATTGATGACACTTCCGGCACTCGTAAATGGATAATTGTAGATATGCTTGTTCTTTTTGAAACTAAAAAATACGTCGAGATCAAAGTTTTTGTAATTGAACGAGTTGCCGAGGCCACCAAAGAATGTCGGAACACCTGAGGCCAGCGGGACATGGTCATCTGGATAACTGATAAAACCATCACTGTTGACATCCCGAAATTTCGGCTGTCCATTCTCCAGGTTGATGCCCAGATATTCATATCCCCAGATCAGATTTAATGGCTTACCGATCTGATAGGTGAGGCTGTTGGAGGAGCTTGCAAGGTTGGGATAAGACAGGAGTTTGTTGCGGTTGATACTCATGGTAAAGTTGGTCTTCCAGGTGAAGGCCAAGGTGTTGATCGGTGTGGTCTGCAGGCTAAATTCCCAGCCGCTATTCTGTACATTGGCATCCAGGTTTTGGTTGACCGAACTAAAACCCACCTGTGTAGGTAATCCGTAGCCAACTAACTGATTGCCCGATCGATTGCGGTAATAGTTTGCTTCAAAGATGATGCGGTCTTTCAAGAAGCCTAGTTCAGCGGCAAGGTCAAGCTTTTTGTTGACTTCCCACTGATAATTTGCATTGAATGGGTTCTTGGGAAGGTAGCCCTGCCCTTGGTAATTGTCGAATATACGTTCGTAATTCACGAAATAGGAGTAGTCGCCAATATTATCATTACCCGTCAGACCGTAGCTGCCGCGCAATTTGGCAAAACTCAAGCCAAACTGATTATCCTTTAACCAGTTCTCTTCGCTTAGGATCCACGCTGTACCGACAGACCAAAAGTTACCATATTTTTTCCCTGGACCAAAACGGGAAGAGCCGTCACGTCTGACGGTTGCATTGATGACATATTTTTGGTCAAATGTGTACCCTAGACGGGCAAATCCCGATAGAAAACGATACTGAGTGTCCTTGGGTTCGATGTTGATAATTGGTGCGGCATGGATGTCTCTAATCTGACTGTCGTCTGTATAGCCGTTTCCACTTGTGGTAATTGCCGAGTTACCGCGATGGATATAAGTACCCCCGATAAGGGCACGAAATGAACTGCGCCCCACGATCAGATCATAATTCAGCTGAGGCTCAAAATTAAAGGTAGCTGCGCTGGCCTTGGTAAAAGTGTTGTTGCCCAAGATGTTTTCGGACGGCCTAAATGATCTCCGTGGATTGATGGCGAGCTGGTTCATTTTCATGCGCGTATAACCGGTATTGATTTTGGCCACAAGATTAGGTAACAACTCATAGCTCAGCGCGATATTGCTGATTAAATTTTTAGTTCTATTTTCAACTGTACGCTCCAGCGCAGCAATAGGGTTATCTATAGTCCAATTTAATTCTCCATCGGCATCGTAAAGGGAGAAATTTGGAGGCAGGGTCTGAAAGTTTGTAAACGATAGTGGAATGACTTCATTTTTATCCGTTGCATAACTTGCCGATAGGGAAGCTTTAAATTTGCCGTCGTTACTGTGGTAGTCGAGGTTGCTTCGGAAGTTACCGACGGTAAGACCGTTTTTCTTTTGATATACAGTGTTTTCACGCCTAAAGCCACCGCCAAGGAGGTAGTTGAAACCCGATGATCCCCCCGATAAGGATAATTCAGCATTGGACGTATGGGCGATATTGCCAAAATATTCTTTTTGCCAGTCGTGATCTTCCGTTTGGCTCCATTTCAGCAGGTCAGGGTAATCATTGGGCGTAAGCTCAATACCATCGTTTTTTGCAGCTTCACGCCGCATCTCCAGATATTGGGTGGTATTGAGCATTTTTACATAGTTAGCGATAGAACCAAAACTATGGTAATAATCAGCGCTGATGGTGGGACGACCTGCCTTACCGCGTTTGGTGGTGATCAGGATCACACCATTGGCACCCCGGGCGCCATAGATGGCGGTAGCGTCTGCATCTTTAAGTACTTCAATGTTGGCAATCGTGCTCGGGTCAATACTTTTAAAAGGGCTTTCACCCAAGTAGGAGGAGGTAAGGCCATTAGCACCGATATAGGCAAGTGAATTGCTATTAAAAGGAATACCATCAACAATGTACAAGGGTTGTCGCGCTTCACCATCCTGATTGACGGTATTAATACCCCGTATCTGCACTTGGGTCTGTATGCCCGGTAACCCGTTGAGGGTATTGATCATCATACCGGGAACCCGATTTTGGAGCGCAATGAGTGGATCTGCTGTCGGTGTTTTCTCAATGGTGGCTGCAGTGACGCTAGAAGTAGAGCCCGTATTGAGCCGTTTGGATACCTCTTGCCCATACGACAGTACGCTGACTTCATCAAGCAGGTTCTGCGTCTGCAACAGTTGCATGGTAACGGTGTTTTGGCTAGTTGACACGGCAAGCTGCCTTTCTTCGTAACCAACGGAACTGAATACTAAGGTATCTGTATTGCTGGTCCGCTCGATTTTAAAAGCGCCTTTATCATTGGTGAAAGTGACTTTGTCGTTGCTTTTGTTGTAAACGGTTACCAATTCTACGGGGCCGGATTTGTCCCGTACAGTGCCGTCCACAAAAAGCTGTTTGTCAGCTTGCTGTTGTTTTTGATGCTGTTGGCCGCTTTTCTCCCGCAGAAGAATGGTGATCTCTTTTCCAACGATCTTAAAAGTGAACGGTAAATCCTTAAAGGCTTCTTCAAGAACATCACGCAAGGCTTTATCCTTTGCCTGAACTTTGACAACTGTATTAAGGTTTATCTGATTACCAGAGGCGATGATGTTATAGCCTGTCTGTTGTCGGATGGTTGAAAAAAGTTCTTTGAGTGTTGGTTTGCCCTGATAATTGAGCTGTTGACCAACGACTGTGCTACCAGCAAGAAGCGACGTGACCAAGAGCAAGTTTTTTAGACGATTCATCTAGTCTGTGATTTAGGTTAATGTGTTTAGATTCTGTATTAAAAAGGCTTCGTTATTTAATTTTGTGGACAACTATTTTGCCGTCACGATAGTTAAAGTTTAATTGACCGGTGCTTTCCAAAAAGGTAAGCGTTTTGGTCAACGATTGATTTTTGTCGATAGATCCCCAAAATATAAGCTGTTTCGTAGCAGAGTCTTCGTATTCAAAATCTACATTGTACCATCTCGAAAGTGTAGCCAAAATGGCATCGAGCCGTTCGTTGTCAAATAGGAAATATCCTTTCTTCCAGGCCGTCGCTGCTTCGATATTGGCCGGTAGAATCTGGATCGATGTCTTGGAGATGAGCGATCGCTGTCCGGGTACAAGCAGGCGTTGATTTACATCGACCGAACCTTCAAGCAGCGTAGTTTCCACAAACTCGCGGTTGTCATAACTGTTGATGTTAAATATGGTGCCCAATACCTTGACTTCTTGATTTCTGGATTTCACGATAAAGGGTTTATGTGGGTTTTTGCTTACTTCAAAATAGGCTTCTCCTGTTAACAAGACTTCCCGCTTGGCGGCAGAAAATTGCATCGGATAGCTGAGTGTCGAAGCAGCATTCAGCCATACTTTACTCCCATCGGGCAGGTTGACCTGATATTGACCACCTTTGGGAACTTCAACGGTTAATTTGCGCGATTGCAATTCCACAGCGCTGATAGGCGATCCATCTAAATAGACGGCTGTTCCGTTGACGATCTTAACACCCGATTTGCCTCCCTTGAGTGCGATGCTTGACCCGTCTTCCAATTTCAGGATGGCCTTTTCTTGTCCGGGTTTGAATTGATCTATCGCGGCTAGGGTATCGCGATGGGACTGTCCACGCGGGATAAAGTGTAAAGCAAAAGCAATCAGTAGGACAGCAGCTGCAGCACTAATCCAAGCGGCCCTTTTGTACAATGACCTACGCGAGGCTGGCTTTGCATCAAGCTGCTGTTGGATTTGAAGGAGTATGGCATTTTTACGATCTTCCTGCTCGGCGCTATCCAGTTTCCATTCTACAGCTTGCTGCGCTTCGTACCACGATTCTATCAGCTGGTTTTCCTCCGCTGAACTTAGACCGAGTTCGTACTTCAATAAGATTTCTGCAATGTTATTCTGTCCCATGAGCGCCATTGTTTATAGTATAGTTGCACCAAAACGTATTTGGTGGTAGATAAATAGTAAAAAATAATGAAATTTATTTTAAGTCGATGAGAAGGAGGAGAAGAAGCGAATAAAGACCCTGTTTCTTGAGGTTATTTCTCAGAATGTTCAGTGCGTTGCTGATTTGTTTTTTGACCGTTTGGTCAGAGATGTCCAGACGTTCTGCAATTTCCTTATAACTAAGTTGTTCCTCTCGGCTCAATAGAAATACCTCTTTCATTTTTGCTGGGAGCCGTTCAATTTCACGATCAATAATCTGCTGCAGCTCTTTACCTTGCTGCTGGTCGCTCAATGAAAATCCGGTTACGTCGATATATTCCAAAATAGACGCAATCAGCTTTTTTTGGTTGCCTTGTGTCCGGTGATAGAAAAGAGCGCTCTTGCGGGCAGCCCCATATAACCAGCCGTGGATATCCTGTATTTCGGAAGATTGAGTTTTGTTCCAGAGGTTGACGAAAATATTCTGCAAGAGATCTTCTGCATCGGTCTGGTCTTTCACCAGTTTGGACAGGTAGATGAGTAAGGGATCCCAATAGGATTTAAAAACAAGGTCGAACACCTGCCTGTCACCCTGCTGTAGGCGCTGTAGGATATATTTAGATTCGATCTCATTTTTAAGATTCACGTTAGTCGTAGTAGGTGACGGCAAACTTAGATAAATTTGTGATTATTTGCAATAAAAGGTTCCGCTCGATTTTTAATGCCCAACTGTTTTATGCAAACTTTTTTGTTCCAGCGTTTTCATTCCAATGGCTCCAACATATGAAATCCTTTTAAGAAGCATACAAATATTATATAGCACTCTATGAGCGAAAAATTAAAATCCTTTATATATTTGATCGAATTAATTGAATTTCGCATGATCAAATCGGTTTTAATATCTTTACTTCAACGCGTTGCCGACGGAGATCATGATGCATTTCAGGAGCTTTTTGATATTTACCGCCCAAATATCTATACGACGGCACTAAGAGTGGCTGGTAATGAATGGATAGCTGAAGATATCGTACAGGATACATTTGTTAAAGTATGGCTGAATAGAGACCAGTTGACTGCTATCGATAACTTTGAAGCCTGGTTATTTATTCTGGCAAAAAATATTACGCTAAATTTGCTAAAGAAACAGGATAGCTATAAAAAATATGCGCATGAAGAAGCTAAATCTGCCCTCTTACGTGTATATCCTGAAGCCGACTATCTTGTCCAGGACAAGGAATTTCAAGCATTACTGAATGAGGCTATTTCTCGCTTGTCAAAAAAGCAAAAAGAAACCTATTTGTTGATAAAGGAAAAACATATGAAGCGTAATGAGGCCGCTTCGCTCTTGAATGTATCGCCAGAAACAGTAAAATGGAATTTGGATCAGGCTATGAGAAATATACGTGCATATTGTTTGGCAAACATGAAAGAGCTGCCGCTGATCATCGTACTGCATCTATTTTTTAAATATTTGTAGTTTTTTTTAAAAGTCCCCCCCCAAAGCTTTTTCCTGACTGTCATATATAAACAAGCATAAATTATGTTTATGTTATTGCCAATATAAGATCTTATGGACGCTGAAAAAGCAAAACGAATCAAATATATTTTTGCCCAATGTATAAATGAGCAAGAAACGTCGGACGAGCGAGCCGAGCTGCAATCCTATTTTGCTGATAAGGACGCACATGATGTGCTGGGGCGTTCGCTTGTCGAATCTTTCGAAACACCGAAAAATGTTGTTGACATGCCGATTGAAAATCAACAGCAAATTCTTGAAGCAATCTATAATCTCGATGGCTCCAAGGTGAAGAAAATAGACTATCGTAGGTGGATAAGTATCGCAGCCTTGTTTTTGATGGTTTTGACACCATTTCTTTTTCACGTTGAAATAAATAAGCGCCCAATTACGTCAAAATCCAATAAGCTTAACACAGACCATCAGCTGCATTCCAAAAATGAAGAAAAGCGTAAAATGTATGATCGGAATCCAGCGGTTAAAACCGCCGTGTTAGAGATGGCCGATGGATCGATCATTAATTTAGCTAATCTAAGTTCCAAAAAACAGCTAGCTGCAGGGCGTATTTTGATACATACTTCGGCTGAGGGCACTTTACATCTGGATTTTGCGGATGTAGAAAATCTTAACCAAAAAAGCGCAAATCTGATGCACGCCATAAAAACACCCCGTGGTGGTACCTTTAGCGTCCGACTTCCCGACGGAACTGTCGTCCACATGAACTCGGCATCCAAATTAAGTTTTCCAAATTCATTTTCAGGCAATGAACGAAAAGTCTCTTTCGAAGGAGAAGGCTATTTTGAGGTCGCAAAAGATCCGGTTAAACAATTTGTATTAACAGTAGGAAAGGGAATACATCAACAAGAAGTAAGAGTCTACGGTACTAAATTCAATGTTTGTGCCTATCCGGACGAGAATGAAGTGAGGACAGCGCTCGTCGAAGGAAGTGTAAAGGTGAAGGAAGTGAACACAGAGTCGGAAATGTTTTTAAAGCCTAATGAGCAATTGATAGTTAACAATTTAGGTTTTTCTAAAACATCGTTCAATCTAGAGTCTACGCTTGCATGGAAAAATAATCTGTTTTATTTCGAGAACGAACCCATCGAATCGGTCATGAAGAAGATCTCGCGGTGGTATGATGTGGACGTCGTTTATACCGGTACAATCTCAAAAAATAGAATTTGGGGACAGATTTCCAGAAATAAAAAATTGATGGAGCTCTTAGAATTACTGAAGAAAACTAACGACATAAACTATCAACTAAATGGGAAGGAGGTCATTATACAAGGAGAGTAATCAATCACATTTATACTTAGTAATTATCTATGAATTTTTAACCTAAAATGTATTATATGACCCAAAATATAATACAATTGAAAACAGCTAATGAAGATACTATCTAATAGAACTAACCGAAGATGGGTGTTATTTTATTGCCTTGCCATGTTATCCACACAACATGTGCATGCACAAACGAAACACCGTACCACGATCACTATAGATCGAAATGAAATTACTTTAAATGAATTATTGTCTGAGATCCGCAGACAGTCTGGCTATGATTTTGTCTTCACGTCATCAAAGCTTGACTTTAACAAAAAGGTAAGTCCAAAATTCAAAAATACAGATCTTATTCAGGTGTTGAATCATTATTTCAACGCCAATGCAGGGGTATTTTATATTTTCAAAAATAAAACCATCATCTTACTGGATGAAGAGAAGGCGGAGTATAAATTAATACAGGGGACGGTTATTGACCATATCAGCAAGCAACCGGTCGTTGGTGCTTCCGTTTCAATTAACGAAAAAAGAATTGCCACAAAAACCGATGCTAAAGGTAATTTTACACTCAATATTCCTGAATATGCAAAAGAACTTTACATATCTAACCTAGGTTTTAATAGTCAAATTGTTCCGGTCACTCCATCTGTCCGCTACGCGGTAGAATTAACAGAAAAGAGTGAGGGCTTGGACGAAGTGGTGGTCACCGGCATTGTCAACCGCGACGTTAAAAATTTTACAGGATCTTCGGTCAATATTTCCGCACAAGAATTAAAAAAAGTAAGTGCTCAAAATGTGTTTGCAGCTATTTCTGCTTACGATCCCTCTTTTCGCATTGTGCCCAATAATATTGCCGGAGGAAATATTAATCGCTTGCCAGACATTCAGATACGTGGACAAAATTCATTTCCTAACCTGACAGGGGAACTTTCCAATAATCCGAATGCGCCATTGTTTATTTTAGATGGTTTTGAAGTGTCTTTACAACGAATAATGGACTTGGATATGAATCTGATCGCCAATATTACATTGCTTAAAGATGCTTCTGCAACAGCAATCTATGGTTCTCGCGGGGCCAATGGTATTATGGTTGTATCGACAATATTGCCGAAGCCAGGTAAACTGCAGCTTACTGTAAACAACGATTTTGGTGTGACGACGCCGATACTTTCGGTGTACAACCTATTGAACGCACAGGAAAAACTGGATTTTGAGAGAAGAGCAGGTATTTACGAATCATCCAGTGCGCAATATCAACATAAATTGGATGTGCTTTATAGTGAACGGTACAAGGCGATGTTAAGCGGTGTAAATACTGATTGGCTCAAAATTCCAACAAAAGTAGGCTATAATAACAGAACCTCTTTGTATGTTCAAGGCGGGGATGAGACACTGCGGTATGGCGTTCAGGTAAATTCGGATTTTCAGAACGGCGTTATGAAAGGACAGAACCGTACAAATTACGCTGGTCAGTTTGATCTGAATTACAGGGTAAATAAACTGCAGTTTCGCAATTCCCTTCGGATTTTTCAAAACAAATCAAATGAGTCTCCTTATGGCGGCTTCAAGAACTATGTAAACCAAAACCCGTATTGGAATCCATACGATCAAAATGGTAACCCCAAAAAGCTGCTAGAGGATTATGAGATCAACCTTACTGCTTTCCAGCAACCTAATCCGCTCTATGACGCTACGCTCAATACGAAAAACCAAACTGAATATTTTGGATTCAGTAATAACTTTACGGCAAGATATGCACCTGCACCCAATTTTTACGTAGAGTCAAATATCAGCATTAACCGTCAAAAAAGCTCTTCGGACCAATTTTATCCCGCTGAACATTCGATGTTTTTAACCGTCGATGATATTAATCGTAGGGGACAATATACCGCGCGAAATGACAATAATTTCTCTTATGAGAGTTTGACTACTGCAAACTACTCGTTGGTAAAAGGAAGAAATCAATGGTTTTCAACCTTAGCGTTTAATATTGCCAGTGCACAGACGGATTATTACAGTGTTACGGCAGAAGGATTTCCTTACCAGAAGTTGGATAATTTATTGTTTGCGGCCCAATATCAGGCTAATAGTCGTCCCTCCGGTGATGAAAGCACGGTCAATCGTATGGGATTTGTGTATAGCGGCAGCTATACCTACGACAACCGCTTTCTGACAGATGTCTCGATACGTCGAGACGGTTCATCTCAGTATGGTGCAGATAGGCGTTTTGGTACATTTTGGTCGACAGGTATTGGTTGGAATATACACAATGAACAATTCTTAAAAGACAACCCCTATATCAATAGATTAAAGTTACGAGCGAGTTATGGCGCAACAGGGTCGATGAACGTACCAGCATACAGTGCGCAGTCGCGTTATAGTTTTGGTGTTGGAACTTCCTATTATGGTGAACTCGGAGGGGCTTTGATGGGACTGGGAAACACGGATCTTACCTGGCAAAACGTCTTGAAAAGTAACCTTGGCATCGATGCTGAGTTATTTCGAAATATATTGAGTTTGCGATTTGACTACTATGTTGAGAATACAAGGGATGCAATCACAACGGTAACACTGGCCCCTTCGACAGGTTTTTCTTCTTACAACGAAAATATGGGTAAAATCCAGAATAGAGGGTTTGAATTCTCTGCTCGCCTAAAACTGATCGAAGACAAATCAAAAGGTTTTTTATGGGCAGTGAATGTCAACGGATTTACCAACAAAAATATTTTGAAAGAAATATCCAATCGTCTAAAGGCATCCAATGACCGGTTTAACGCCGATAATACAGAGCAAATATATCCAAATATAGTTTTAAAAGAAGGTCAATCCACAAATACGATTTTTGTTGTACGGTCCTTAGGTATTGATCCCGCCACAGGCTCGGAAGTGTTTCTAACGAAAGACGGTCAACGCACCTACAGTTGGAACGTGGCGGATAAAGTGCCATTTGGCATCAGTCAACCGAAATGGAATGGAAATTTTGGTACCAATCTGATGTACAAAGGTTTCGAGATGAATCTCTTATTCAATTATCAATTTGGAGGGCAACTCTATAATAGTACGCTGATTGATCGCGTGGAAAACGTCGATGCTAAATTAAATGTCGACAGGAGGGCCTACGATTTGGGTTGGAAAGGAGAGGGGGATGTCTCATTATACAAACGTATAACTGCAACACCTACAGTGACACAACTGACTTCCCGCTTTGTACAGGACGACAATAACCTGATTCTGAGTTCTGCATCATTAGGATATAATTTTTATAAAAACCAATGGATAAAAAGATTAGGTTTCAGAAGTCTTCAGGTATCTGCAATCACCAACGACTTATTTCGGATCAGTAGTATACAAATTGAACGTGGGACAAGTAATCCTTTTGCTCGCACATATTCTTTATCGCTTCGCGCGGGCTTTTAAACAACCAACTATGAAAAGAAATTTTATATTTAAACTCTTCGTTCTGCTGACAGTATCACTAAGCAGTTGTAAAGATTTTCTCATTGTGGATCCTAAATCTTCATTGTCCGAAAATCAGATGTTTGAATCAGAAGTCGGATTTCAACAGGCATTGACTGGGGTGTATTCGCAGCTGGCTTCAAGAAATTTATATGGCGATAATCTATCAATGGGTTTTGTATCAGCATTGGCACAGAATTATGCCGCTGCGAGCAGCGGATCACCATTTTATAGAACTAAACAGTTTAACTACGACTATGCAGAGGTGCGTTCATATCTAAATCAAATTTGGAACAACGCGTATTCTTCGATAGCTGGTGCCAATAAGATCATTGCGAATGCGGACTTAAAAAAATCGATGTTGTCGCCGCAATCATACGCATTGCTTAAAGGAGAGTCGCTGGCTATAAGAGCACTTTTGCATTTCGATTTGTTACGCTTATTTGGGAAAAGCTTCGCAGAAAATCCCAACGCAAAAGCAATACCTTATAAGAAAACCGTCGACGAATTTGCAGTTGTCCCGTCTACAACGGCAGAAATTATAACGTTGGTGTTGGAAGATTTAAAAGCAGCTGAAGACTTGTTAAAGCCTTATGATGGTGTTCTTGATGATATTAGCCCCAGGCGGCATAAACTGAATTATTGGGCTGTTAAAGGCTTGGAAGCTCGGGTAAATATGTACGCGGGAAATAAGAATGAGGCATATCAAGCGGCCCAAGAAGTTGTCAACTCAGGAAAGTTTGTTTTTGTCGCTGCTGAGGATGCGGGGGCATCCGAGGCCTTTAGAGACCGGCTCTATCTTTCGGAATTGTTATTTTGTATACGTCCAACAAATTTGGACACTTGGGTAGAAAATATCTATTTCCGATACCGGTCGGGTACCACAACGAATCTGTTGCGTTCTGAAGCACAGTTTAAGGTGCTTTTTGAAACCTCAAACGGGGGCGGGGCTTCAGATTATCGGTATGCTTATGGAATAAACAACAACGGCTCAAATTCGGTAACGACCAAATATTGGCAAACATATTATTTTAAGGATCTAACGGATTATAAATTAGATCGGCTTGTGCCTATCATCCGCCTATCTGAGCTCTATTATATCATGGCCGAATGCACAGAAAATCCAACTTTGGCTTTGCAATATCTCAATCAAATTAGATCCGCCCGCGCATTAACACCTTTAGTTAGTCAAAATAGTGATGCTAATTATATTCAATCAGAATTGCAAAAGGAATATCAAAAAGAATTTTATGCAGAAGGACAGACATTTTGGTATTACAAACGCAAACAAGTAAAGCGAATGCAGTTTATGACTTCAGATTTTGACACAAAAAAATATGTGTTGCCGATACCGAACGACGAACTAGAATTTAATCCTAATTATAATTAGCTATGAAAAAGAGTTTTGTATTTTTGATGTTAACCGTGCTTGTTTTTGCATTCTCGTGTAAGAAGGAGACGGTGGATACTTATTCTGGACCTAACATATTATCTTTTTACCTGAATTCTGGTGAGTCGGACAGTATTTCTTATTCATTTGCGATGTTAGCAGCTCCTAAGTTGGTCGATACCATTTTTTTAAAGATGAGAATGTCAGGTGCACCGGTTGATCATGCCAGAACTATTTCCCTAAAACCGGGGGCCCGAACGACCGCTGCTTTGGGAGAAGATTTTGAGTTCCCAAAAGTGCAATTGCCGGCAGAGAAACTAACATTAATCTACCCCGTCGTTATTCATCGAACAAAAAAAATGGATACAGATATCTTAATTATAGATGCAGAAGTTGAATCAAGCGGAGAGTACCAAACTAATCTTTCGGGCACTGAAATAGGGGAGACCAGAAATTTGCCTAATATAGTCATCAAAGTAACCAATTTACTAGTAGAGCCTACTTATTGGCCTTCAGTTGAGTACAATTTTGGTACATTTTCTCAGGTAAAATTCAGATTTATGATTCAGTCTACCGGGCTTAACGACTTTTCAGATGAAGCACTGGGTTATAGTGGCTCATATAATATTCCAGTGAAACTTCGGAATGCTTTAGCGGCATATGAAAAAGCAAACGGTCCGCTGATCGACGAATTTGGAAATCGAGTTACATTTTAATTTATTAGCTATGAAATACAAAGTATATTTTTTAGGATTAGTCCTTATCATGTGGATTTCGGCATGTAAGAAAGATGAGAATAGTATTCATCCTATCAACATCGTGACTATTGAGTCAGATGTTACCTCTTTTGAGGTAACACAGCTCGATTCCTTACATGTTCCGCTTAAGCTGTCAGAATCTTTGGCAACAAACGGCGATTCCTATACATACCAATGGAAAGCGTATAAAGTTAGTGGAAATTCTACCGTTATATCAACAAAAAAAGAACTTGATGAGCGTATTAGTTTACCATCTGGAAATTATGAGATGGAGTTTCGGGTTAAAAATTCCAAGACAGGGGTTGAAACATTGGCACTTTTTCAATTAATCGTCAATTCCGCTTTTTCGGAAGGATGGTTGATTTCACATAATAAGGATGGAAAAGCTAATTTTTCGTTTCTGCGTGTTGACGATGAGCTATTTATGCATCCGGCGGAGGACGTCAATCAAATGGAATTTCATGGAAAGGCAATCGGAGCTTTTGGGAAAGTGGATTATAAATTCGCATTAACTTATTTTTTTACAGACAAAGAGATTTATCGATTCGACGCCGAACAGTTTTTACTCAACGGTACGACAAAAGACATTGTCTCGGATGTCAGTCAGATTGATAATCAAGGTGTCAATTTTAACCTTTCACATGGTGGATATGACCAAATTTTGATTTTTAATAATGGAATACATATGGGTATTTCGGGGAGTTTCCCCTTTGAGACCGATATTGATAAGAAATTATTTTCGGATAGACTTACTGGAGATTATTTCATATACCCAGAAGTAATATCTACCTATTACAACGAAACTTATTTCTATGATAACAAGTATAAGAAATTCTTACGCGTACAGAGTTTGGGAAGGGACTTATATCTTCCGCAATACCGCGTAACGGATGCCTTTGATATGAGAGATGTAGGCAAAACATTAAAACAAGTAGCGTATGGAAGCCGTGACTACTTTTCGAATCAAGCTTATTTTTTAATGCAGGACGCTTCGGGTTACTATCTGTATGAACTGTTGGGTAATATTCCTAAATCTGTTCAGAAGCTAGATAATGTTGCCGATGTTGATAAGATCGTTTCTATGGCAGGATCTGCCTCAGTGAGACATATTTACTACGCTACAGAGAATAGCATTTATCTATACGATTTCTTGGCGCAGTCCTCACGTCTGCTTTACACCTTTCCTGCTGATGTAAAAGTCAATAGCATAAAAATGTGGCAAGCTTATTCTGGCAACCCTTACAACAACAAGCGTCTGGTAGTGGCCGCGAATTCGGGAAACAATGGCTCAATATATTATTTTGATTTGGAGCCAACAGGCTTATTCAAGAATAATGCGATATCAAAGCAGATTGATGGCTTTGGAAATATAGCCGGTATAAGTTTTAAAAATAAATATTAGTAAAAATAAAACGTCATAATGAGAATTATAGATAAAATAAGGACGATTGCTTTGTTTGCGTTATTAAACATTAGCTGTAGCACGTTAGTTTGGGGCCAAGAAAGCCAAGAAATGGAAAAATTTAGCCTCATGTATAATACCCTTAAATCCTTAACCTCGGTGGTTAAAAAGGACAGTCTGCTGGTTGAAATGCAAAAATATGCAAAAGGTAAGGAAGAGATCTATAGTAGTTTACTTGAAGCAAGCAAGGTGATTGTTATTGAAGCATATGCCGAAAAAGGTGATTTGGAAAAATCCATTTATTGGTTAGAACAACTAAGTAGCCCGAGGGATAAAAATTATGCAAGAATCGGCATAATCAAATCTTTAATTTTAGAAAATAGAATAGCGGAAGCTGAAAAGCTTTTGGGAGAAGACTATAAAAATGACGCGATAGATGATCAGAAATCCAAGGGAGTTTTACAGGCCTTTCAATTTCTATATGGTGAGATAAACTTTAAAAAGCAACGGTATGAAATTGCAAGGCAATATTTGAGTGGCGTACTTAATTCTCAGTATGTCGATCCAAACTTGAAGGAACTGTATATAATTGCAGCAATTAAAACTGGAGATAAATCGATTGAACCAGAAATCGAACGGGTCCTTGGTGCTGTCGGAGAACGTTCCGTAGATTTCTTGGAAACTGTAAAGCAATTTTATACGTCAAAAGACGGCAATTCCTCGCAGTTCGATACATTATTGAAAAAGACAGCTGAAATTAAAGCAAAAGAACTGAGCGAAAGAATAATGAAGTTAGCAGTAGATTCTCCCTCACCTTATTTCTCTATTAAAGATACACAGGGTAAAACAGTTTCTCTGCAGACCTTAAAGGGTAAAACCGTAATAATAGATTTTTGGGCTACATGGTGCCAACCCTGTGTAGCATCTTTTCCGGGAATGCAGAAGGCCGTTGATTATTACAAAGAGGATAAGGATGTGGTGTTCATGTTTGTGCACACTGCAGAAAGGTTTGATCCGGAAAAATCTACCTCAATGGCACTAAATCTTATCAAAGATAAAGGATACAAGGGCTTTGATGTATACATGGATCTAAAAGATAAAAATACTGGAAAACACCCTTTGCTAGATAGTTTCGAAATATCGGGACTCCCCACTAAATTGATTATCAACAAAAAAGGCATAATCAAATTTAAAAATGTGGGCTTTGTTTCAGAAGAGGAAGCGGTAGATGAAATTAAATTAATGGTTGATTTAGCAAATAAATAATATGAAATATTTAAAAATTAGTGGAATAGCCCTCTCTCTTCTGTTGGCATTACAGTATAATTATGCGCAACAAATGAAATTAGAAGGCAAAGTTAGCGGTATTGAAGGAAAGACAGTGCGTCTAGCGTATTTAGATCGCCATCAAAATAAGGTGGAAGATACACTTAAAGTAAATAATAATGAGTTCTCTGGAACGGTAAAGGTCGGAGATATTCCAGAAAAAGGCGTTCTATATATCGGTCGAATTGGTACACCGTTCTGGATGGAGGCTGGTGTAGTGAAAATAAGTGGATCGGAAGGCTTTGATGGAAACATTGAGATATCGGGTTTGAAAACACAGGATGAAGCCATTGGCTATGCCAATTTCAACAGCGAAAGACTGAAAGAACTTAATCAGGTTCTCTATTCTAAAAACAGTATAATTTCTCCGGGAGAACGAGAAGACCTCATGGAAAAATATCAGCGGATTAAAAATGAATCAGAAGATATTTTTGTTAAAGATCATCCTAATAGCTTTTTTAGCCTAGAATTGATAGCTAATAGCAAACAGCGCCATGAGAAAAAAATGCAGCTTTTTTCCAGCTTAGACTCTGTGTTGAAGGGTTCCGTATTTGGAAAGCAGGTTTTAGAAGATTTAAAGGTTTCGGGTCGAAGTGAATCTGGACAGAAGATTTTATCTTTTACAAGAAATGATATTAACGGTAAGTCCGTTTCTATTGAATCCTTTAAAGGGAAATATGTGCTTATTGACTTTTGGGCAAGCTGGTGTAAGCCCTGTCGCGCAGAAAATCCAAACGTATTAGCGGCTTATAATAAATATAAAGATAGTGAATTTACCGTAATATCTGTCTCTATTGATGATGATATAGAGGCATGGAAAAAAGCTATTGCCCAAGACAAATTACCTTGGACTCAAGTAAGAGATAGAAAGGATAAAAAAAGTGAAATTCTAGACTATTATGGCATAATGACAATTCCTTCAACTATACTTATCAATCCTGAAGGAATTATAGTGGCTCAGAATTTAAGAGGAGAAGCGTTGGAAAAACAATTAAAAGATATACTGTTAAAATAGTAGACGGAAGAGCACATCGATTTCCGGCAATTTAAATTGCGTTAAGTTAAAGATTTCAATAGGCCAGAGGCTCGGCAGCGAATAGAAACTTTATTGGCTACCCAACCTTTGGCCTTTTAATTTGATAATATTATAAATAAGATGCAAAGAGTTTTGTTCTTTAAGGGGTTCTGTTGCTTAGTGTTTATGACGATAAAGACATGTCAATTGAAAAAATCGAAATTTCTTAATCTTTTTAAATTTTTATTTAAAAAAGCAAAACCGTTTTAGTTTTGTTATATTTGTTCGTAACCAAATTAAGGGAGTAATCCACAAATTACTAGGACACAGTGCGTGAAAGACCAACTTATGAAATATTCCTGCAATAGTGAAGAGAAGTCTGTCTTGATCTCCCTTCGTTCCGGCTGCCAGCGTGCTTTCCGGCAGGTCTACAGTATGTATAGTGGGCGTATTTATCTCAACATCCGTAAGATGGTCAAGTCCGAAGAAGACGCAGTCGAACTATTACAGGAAGTATTTATTAAAGTATGGGATAAGCGGGAGCTGATTGATCCCGAGCAGCCTTTTCGAGCTTATCTATTCCAGATAGCCAAATATACTGTCTATAATTTTATCCGGCGAAATAACCTCGAAAAACAAGTTCAGGCCTATCTTAGTCTTCACAATACAGCCTTGTACAGTCACGTCGAAGAAGAACTCTATGAAAAGCAGTATGAAGAATGGCTGTCACAGACCATTGACCAACTACCGCCGCAACGCAAACTGATCTATAAACTTTGTAAAATTGAAGGCAAAACCTACGCCGAAGTAAGCGACTTATTGAGTATATCGACATCTACAATTAACGACCACATCGTAAAAGCTACGAAATATATAAAAGAGAAACATGGGATCCTGGATAAATCCACATTGCTCATTATTTCTTTTATACTTCTCCAACAGCATTAACGCATAAAATTTTCATTGCACAGAAAAAAAGTAAAATAAATTTGCAGACAGAGCAGATGATCTGTACCGCTGAAGTGTATTAGCTGAAAAGAGCGTAACCAATTGTGGAAAAGAAAACACTTCGATATACGTTAAGGCGCTATATACAGGGGAAACTTAGCGAAGAAAATTCCCGTGCGTTTTTGTCCTATGTGAAATCAGGCAAGGATAAAATGTTACTTCAGGAACTCATCCAGGAGGTTTTGGACGATCCCATCGATCAACATCTGTTGGACGATCCAACCTTATTGGCCGTACTGGATAATACCTGGGACCAATTGCATCTCCAGATTAATAAACCGAAAACAAGATCGCTGTGGACTTGGAAACGTGTTGGCGCAATCGCAGCGGCTATTATTGGACTATTATTTATTGGTCGCTGGTTTCTTGCCGTTGAAAATAAAAGTGTGGCTCCGCAGACTGCACAAAATGTAATATCGCCCGGAAAACAATCCGCAACCTTAACGCTGGCCAACGGCAAGCAGATTCGTCTACATGAAACACAAAACGGTCGGCTTGTGGAAGAGTCGGGCATAAGGATATCTAAAACAACGGATGGCCAATTGATTTACGAGGTCAGCGCTAAGACGCAGGGCGAAATCAAGCAAAATACCTTATCGACAACCAAAGGAGAAACCTATCGGATTAAACTACCTGACGGTACACAGGTATGGCTCAATGCGGCCTCTTCACTCAGCTATCCAGTTAGTTTCGCCAATCAGAAAGACAGAACTGTCACACTGACCGGAGAAGCTTATTTTGAAGTGGCGAAGGATGCCAAACAGCCCTTTATTGTTCAGGCAGCTGATCAGCAGGTCAAAGTGCTCGGTACTCATTTTAATGTAAACAGTTATGCCGACGAATCGGCAGTACAGACTACTCTTCTTGAAGGTCGTGTGCAGGTCAGTTCCCATAATCAAAAATTGCTACTAGCGCCGGGAGAGCAGTCGAGCCTTACAGCGCATGGGGTGCTAAAATCCCGCCCAATAGATACAGCTCCGGTTATTGCCTGGACAAACAACGAATTTATGTTCGATGGAGATGATATCGAAAGCGTCATGCGCAAGGTCGCACGCTGGTATAATGTCGAGGTCATCTATCAGGGTAAAAAAACAACCGAGAAATTTGGTGGCGGAATATCGCGTTTTGATGATGTTCAAAAAGTCTTGAGCCTGCTCGAAAAAACGGGTGCCGTTCATTTCAGAATAGACGGAAAAAAAATACATGTACTTCCGTAACGATCCTGTAAACAATGAATTACACAATAACCTAAATAAACGAATCGATGAACAAAAAACGACAAAACGAATAGCCATAAAGGTGGGGTATAAAAAGCAACCAAGATCCTGAAGGGATCTCGGTTGCCGTTTGGGACAATTAAAATTTAACTATCCAATCTGCAGTATGTTTCTGTTTTGGACGACTCGAATACACTGCAAATAAACCTTACAAATGTATCAAAATTATATCAGAAAAAAGGAGATAGCATATCTGCTATTCCGTAAACTATGGCTTATTATGCGATTGACAACCATAATTATCTTGGTTACTTTTATGCAGGTTAGCGCTACCACCTTTGCACAAAAGGTAACATTAGAATACTCCAACATGAGCC